>Ga0209834_10000925_pt1 | contig 17215 bp, 20 predicted proteins | sample Mar14236cmmetaG_FD_184134 | JGI IMG/M metagenome (GOLD analysis project Ga0209834, IMG submission 184134) | Marine hydrothermal vent microbial communities from Guaymas Basin, Gulf of California to study Microbial Dark Matter (Phase II) - Marker... ...
ATTTGACAGATTAGAGTTCACCCCGCGAAGGAAGGTGAAGGTTGATGAAAATGGGAAAACTTCCCTGCCAAAAGTCTTTGCCGGTGGTGATATAGTTAACCTTAATTTGGATGCGGTAACTGCGATTGCGGACGGGAAAAGAGCTGCTGAAGGAATTGACCTCTATCTAAAAGAAGAATTAAAAAATGTTTCCCGAGAATAAGAAAACCTCGAGTTCCTTTTGAAAATGTTAAAATTTAAAATACCTGAAGTTACAATAGAGCGTTTCCCCATTTACCTGAGGAGTATGAACAATCTACCAGATAACTTTATCCTTTCATCAAATAAAATTGCAAAGGTAGCAGGAACTACCGCTAACCAAGTAAGAAAAGACCTTTCCTATCTTGGCCGGCTTGGTATTCGAGGTAAAGGATATAAAATAGGTAAGCTAAAAAAAGAAATTATCAGAATTCTAAATATTGACAGAAAATGGAAAATAGCTATTGTTGGTGTCGGAAAGTTAGGCTCTGCTCTTCTTGCCTATCCCGGGTTAAAAAAGGGAAAATTTCAAATTAAACTTGCTTTTGATAACGACCCTCTAAAAATAGGGAAAACTATAGAAAAGATTACAGTCCAAAATGCAGAAAAAATACCAGAACTTCTCCCTCTACACAATGTAAAAATAGGGATAATCACTACCCCTCCAGAAGTAGCTCAGGATGTGGCGGATAAACTCATAAAGGGGAAAGTAAGGGGAATTTTGAATTTTGCTCCTGTTCAACTAACTGCACCTAAAAGGATAAAAGTTAAAAATATCGACATGTCTATATTGCTCGAGACAATTTCCTATTTTATAACTCAAGAAGAATTTATTTTAACAGGTTATACTGCCTCAGTTCTTTCTTCTGGCGGAAAGTAACTTTTATACAAAAAAATTAAAATAAAGAATGTGAAGCATGGATGAGAAAAATAAACCCCTAAAAGTTTCCTTCCAACAAAAAGAACGTAAAAATGGCAAAAGTTTTTTATCTTTTAAAGGTTACACAGTTGTGTCCTGTGGAACATTAAGAAGAGAATTAAATTACTTAAGGGATACAGGCTTTTTAGATGCTGATAAGATTCTCTACACCACACCAGGGCTACACGAAAGACAAACTGAACTGGAAAGGCAACTTATAAGACAACTATTAAACGCTAAGAAGTACTCTAAGAAAATAATAGTAGTTTATGGAGAAAGATGTTACCTTGATCCTGTAAACCCCAGTAGGGATATAGACAGGGTAATCCAGGAGCAGGGAGAAGGAATATCAAGAATACAGGCCAGAAGCTGCATTGATATGTTAACAAGTGCCAATGAGAGGGAAAAAATAAGTCGAGGAGGAAAAATATATTGGCTCTCTCCCGGGTGGGTAGAAAACTGGAAACAAATCTTTAAAGAATGGGATGCAGCCAAAGCTAACGAAACTTTTCCTCAACACAACAAAGCAATTCTCCTTGATGGTGTGAACTTCTTTGATGAGTATTCTCAGAAGTTTCCTGAAAAAATCCTTGGATTCTCTGATTGGATGAAACTTGAGATAGAACCTTACAAAATATCCCTTGGTAGACTTAAGAGCCTCCTTTTAAAGTGCCTCAAGTAAGAATAAAAATGCCAACCGATATAGAAAATTGGCTTGAAAAGGAAGGGGAGAAATTTCTAAAGGAAATCGGTATTAAGGAGGGATATACAATTTTAGACTTTGGATGTGGTGAGGGAAATTATTCTCTACCTGCTGCAAAAGTAGTTGGAGAAAGAGGGAAAGTTTTTGCTCTTGATAAAAGCGAATTTAAGCTTACAGAACTTTTGAAAAAAGCCAGGTTAGCAGGATTAAAAAATATAAAAACAATAGAGACAAAAGGAGAGCTAAAAATACCTCTGAATGATGAAAGCGTTGATGTGGTTTTGTTTTACGATATTTTGCATTCCTATTATTTTTCTACAAACGAGAGAAAGAAACTGTTAAAAGAAGCTTACAGAGTATTAAAACCCGATGGTTTTCTTTCAATATACCCAGAACATATAGGATTAAAAGAAATTAAAGAGGAGGCAAAAAAAGCAAATTTTTACTTTGAGAAAAAGTATTTTAAAAAACTTATTCACGAGTATAGTTATACAAATGGTTATATCTTAAATTTTACAAAAATTTAAGGGTAAAGTATAAATTGCTAAAGGAGATTCTAACTCTTAATATAGATGAGGATATATTGTTAAAAATCTTACATATTGCCTCACAAAAAACCATAATTTCTTATGAAGAGATAGAAAAAATAATAGGGGAAGAGAAAATTGAAGATTTTCTTCTGGTAGCAGAGCAAAATAGATTACTTTTGCCTGTCACTTCCTCCAGAAGTGAAGCCTGGAAAGACAAACTACTCTTGATAAGAAGGGGAGAGAAATATAAAATGCCCAATATTATTAAAATATTAATTGAAAATCTTTATAAAAAAGGTGAATGGGACACCAATTATGCCATTGTTGCTTATTTTAAGCAAATTGGAGAACCTTATTGGGAGAGTATGCCTGATTTTTACAGAATGATAAAGCAGAAAGCTAAAAATAACAAGGTCAGTGCTAAAGATATAAAAGATGTGGCCAGAAGCTTCAATATAGAAGAGAGAACTGGAGCTTTAATTGCGGAATTAAAAGGTGCAGGGCTAATAAGCCCTTTTCTCAAATTAGCTCCAGGGAATAAATTACTGTATGAAATTAATCCTTCCGTAAAGGAATTTTCTTAACACGATTAAAGTCACTGAGTAATACCAAAACAAAAATTAACAAAAGGAATATAGGTATTTTAAATTTACATATAAATTGACAAAAATTATTTCACATATAATATTAAAAATAAAAATTAGCCAGCATTAACTTGCTTAAGTGCAACAAAATAACTTAGAATACTAAATGGAAACAGTGATACAGACTTCGATATATCTTTTAATTGGTCTTTTTGCCGGGTTTATGAGTGGCATGTTTGGGATAGGCGGGGGCTCTGTGAGAACACCGCTGCTTTATGCTGCCGGACTACCTCTGCTGAGCGCCTTTGGAATAAATCTGATAGTTATACCATTCTCCTCTCTTATAGGTGCTATAAGCCACAGAAAGAACATAGACTGGAAAATTGTTCCTCAAGTAATAACCGGTGGAACCTTAGGCACACTAACAGGTGCTTTTCTTACAGGAATAATATCAACCTTAGCCCTCGCAATTATTTTTGTTATTGTCTCTATCATAACAGTATTTGGTATTTATTTTGACAGGATTTTCCCGAGAATCGCTCGAAAAATTAATCCAAATGCAAAAATAATTATGGGTGGGGCATTTTTTCTTAATTTTCTAACGATTATGCGTGGAGGCAGCGGGGGTAGTTTATTCCCTCCCTTTTTAAGAATGATAGGGTGCGATGTTCGAAAAGCAATAGCAACATCCTTATTTGTAACCATTTTTACGGCAATTTCTGGGGCTGTTATATTTTGGTCTCGGGGCAATATAATATTTCTTCCCAGTTTAGCAGTAATTGCAGGATCAATAGTTGGAGCACGAATAGGCAGTTTGATATCCTTAAGGACAAAACCTATATGGTTAGAAATCGGTCTTTCGGTGTTTGTTGTAATTCTTGCACTAATTGTACTAATTAAAACAATATGGCAATGATTGAAGAAAATAAAAAAACTACGAAAGGAGAAAAGAGGTATGATTGGGCAAACACAAAAGCCACTTGAGGAGATTTTAGAATATCTTGAAGGGAAAAGAAAAATAGTCATAATAGGATGTGGTGGTTGTGCTACAGTTTTTCACACAGGAGGCGAACCAGAGGTAAAACAGATGGCAAACGCCTTAACAAAAAAGGGAAAGGAAGTATTGGCCGCTATTGCACCTCCATTTGGCGAGTTTACCTGTTACGCGCCCTGGAGTAAAAAGCGTCTAAATGGGTATAGAAGGCAAATTGAGGAATGCGACGCTATTTTAATGTTAACCTGCGGGGATGGGCTTCAAACAGTACGAGAATTTATACTGGAAAAGGAATATAATCTCGTAAAACCAATTTATCCAGGAACCAATCCTATGGGACATATGGGGGGAGGTCCTACTTTATTTAAAGAGAAATGCCAGCAGTGTGGGGAATGTGAGCTGGGCAAAGTTGCTGGCATCTGTCCATTAACCCAATGTGCAAAGGGGCTTTTAAACGGTCCCTGTGGTGGTTCTCAGAATGGAAAATGTGAAGTAGATCCTGAAAAAGATTGTGCTTGGATACTAATTTATGAGCGTTTAAAAAAATTAGGAGAACTTGATAAACTTAGAAAACCAAGAAACCCACATAACTGGAGTAAAGTAAAAAGACCACGCCAACTGGAGGTCAGTCCACTTGAGATTGAGTAAAAAGACAGAATAGTATGAAAAAATTATCTTATAAACTTAGAAAAACTGCTAACCAGTTCCTCCACCCTCTCTTCAAAAGTCTTCTCATCTTGACAGGAAAAACAGTCCCTCATGTAGTTTTGCATAATTAGCATGCCTATTTTTCCAATTGCTGCGCGGACAGCACTTACCTGCATCAAAATATCAGAACAGGAAGAATCTTTCTCAATCATCCTTTCCAAACCGCTTATCTGTCCCTTTACTTTCCGCAACCTTCTCAAAAGGTCATCTTTTGCCTTTTCTGCTACCATAAAGGTTCTCTTTGTTTTTTGTTTTATTTATATTGATTTTTTTCTTCTTTGCAAGCTCTAAGTCATATTTTTAATTTATGCGCTTACCACGCTTACTTTACTAAAAAATTATTTATGGTAAAATATAAAGCCAAATATCCCTCAAAAGAGGACGAAAAATGAATGCTATTCATACCAAAAACCTGACAAAGGAGTATGACGGGTTTAAAGCTGTTGATAACCTCAATCTTAAAGTGGAAGAAGGAGAAATCTACGGATTTTTGGGACCAAATGGAGCAGGAAAAACAACAACTATGCTAATGTTGCTTGGTATTCTAAAGCCAACTCAGGGTGAAATCTACATAATGGGAGAGCCCCTCAGTAAAAATCCTCTTTCTACCAAGAAAAAAATAGGTGTAGTCTCAGAAAAACAGTATTTATATAAAGAAATGACAGCACAGGAGTATCTCAGCTTCTTTGCAGACCTTTATAAGGTGAAAAATAAAAAAGATAAAATAGAAGAGCTCCTATCGGCAGTTGACCTTCTTGATGCAAGAAATAAAAAATTAGGTGCATTTTCAAGGGGAATGCAGCAAAAACTCGGGTTTGCAAGAGCTCTTTTACATGAGCCCGAGCTTTTACTTCTGGATGAGCCTGTCTCGGGACTTGATCCAACAGGAATAAAGCAAATAAGAGATCTTATAGAAAAAGAAAATAAAAAGGGGAAGACCATCTTCATTTCGTCCCATCTTCTCTCTGAGGTGGAAAAGCTCTGCACCAAAGTAGCCATAATCAACAAAGGAAAACTTCTTGCTGAGGACACAATGGAAAATCTTAAAAGAAGACTAACAGATTTTATTCAGCTTGAAATAGAACTTACAGAGATAACAAAGCAGATTATTGACACCTTAAATTCCTTTGATTTTGTAAAGGAAGTAAAAGGTGAGAAAAATATTTTAACCTTAAAAGTAACATCTGATAAAGATCACAGAGCTGAAATCTCCTCTGCAATAGCTCAAAAAGGAGGAGTAGTGCTTGGCATAAAAAAAAGAGATATAAGCCTGGAGGAGGCTTTCATAACCATAACTCAGAAAAACATCTCCCTTCTGGCAAAAGGTGAGGAGGATGTCTGATGAGAAAAAGAGGAATTATCTATGGGGCCTTGGCTGCAATTTCAATAGTGGCAGTTATAAGTGTAACTTTTTTTGTTAAAGCAAGTTCATCAAAATATGGCACGATTGAAGGAAAAATTGCCGATGAGCTTTCAGGAGATCCTGTAAGAGGAGTAAGAATTGTAGTGGATGGCAGGTCCACCATTTTATATCAAACAACTTCTTATGAACTCACAAAAATACCTCCCGGGGAGTATCTAATCCAGGTTTCCCCTCCCTCAGGATGGGTGAAATTTACAAAAAAAATAAAAATAAACCCAGGGAAAAACAGGCTTGATATACCGTTAAAAGGTGATAAAATTCCTGATTTAAAAGAGATAATTTGCTTTTCAGAATCAAAGAAAGAAGGTATTATAATCGAGGTGAGGTTTGTCGACAGCAAAGGTATAGGGATGACAGAATACCCCAGACTCCCTATAAAAATAGAGGTTACCCTGTGGGAGAGAATAGGAGAAGAAGAAAATTACAAAAAAGGAAAAAAACTATTTGAAGGACCTGTAAAGGACTTCTGGGATTCACAATCCTACCTTGAAAAAAACAAAGGAATTCTTGCCTGGGATAAAATTCCAGGAATAAAATTTGAAGATAGAAAAATGGGCATTATGGAAGTAAGGGTTCATTTAAAACAGGGAAATTTTAAAGACATAATCGATGATGTAAAATTATTCCCCGAAAAGGAGGAAAAGTAATGGAAGAAAAAGAGATATTTCTATCAGCACATACAATGAAAATCCTTGCCAAAAGGGAGCTTTTATCAAGTCTGTACGGATGGGGGTTATATATAGCAATATTTATCTCCTTTCTTGTATCTTCCTTTATCCTGAAAAATTTTCTCCAGGGGATAAGAGAAAATAACATTTTTATTTCCTCTTATCCTCTTAACTTTCCTCTTTTTACCTCGGTTGTAATTATATCTCTTTACCTTGTCATCGTTTCTGCCATATCTATATCAAGAGAAAGAGAACAGGGGACACTGGAAGTTTTATTTTACGGTCCTGTATCTTCTTTTTCTTTCTTAATGGGAAAATACATCACGGATATGCTTCTTTACTTTATAATCCTGGGCTTTTTTGCCATTTACTTTTTAGGAGTATCTCTTCTAACCAACCTGGGCTTTACCATTGCTCTTGTTAAAGCCTTTGTTGTATCAATATTTCTTGCTTCATGCGTGATAAGTTTTGGTCTTTTTATATCCTCTCTCACAGGAAAAGTAAGAAGCTCTATAGTGTGGCTCATAGGTATACTACTTGCATTTCTTGGTATATGGTTTCTCCAGAACATCTTTCTACGCATCCCCTCTGAAGCTCTTTCTTCGTGGATGCGATACCTGCAGAAAACAATAGGTATAATTTATCACTTTGTAAACTGGGTATCTCCCTTTTCTTACCTTTCAAGAGGGATGGAATCAATATGGCTTGGAAGCATGAAACCGTTTTTACTTAATATTCTCTACTCTGTCCTTTACACTGTGATTTTACTGGCTCTGTCTGTTCACATCTTGAGAACAAAGGGGGTAAGAGCATGAAAAAATCTATTTTAAAAATAATAATTTCAATATTAGCACTAATTTTCATATCAACCCAGGTTTTTGCACAGGAAAAAAAAGAGGAAGAGGGAGTTTCAATAAACCTTGCTCCTTTGCGTCAGGAACAGCTGGTTTACAGTTTAAATGTATTTGATGGAAAGGGATGGAGTGGAGGATTTGTCCCTAAAACAGAAAATACCATTTATCTTATAGCAGATAAAAAAAGCGCTATCTGTGCTAAAAAGACTCTTGTTTATTTCTGGCCCATAACTGCAAGATACATGGCAGCCTGGAGAACTTTAAATGAGGACATAGAGGGAACTCTGGAGGTTATAAAAGACGAAAAGGTCATAAAAAAACTTCAAAAAGAAGATACCGTCCTGTGTTATCCAGAAGGATACTGGGGTGAAAAAAATGTCCTTTATAAAGGTGAAGAGGCAAGAAACTGGTACAATAAATACAAGGATGCAGAAAAGAAATACTATGACGAGTTAAAAAAATACTATGATGCAAGGATGGAATACAGAAAAAAACTGGAGAAGTTTTTTGAAGAAGTTAAAAAGAGAAGAGAGGCAGGAGAAAAAGGACCTTTAAACATTGAAATACCAAAAGAGCCTGAACCTCCAAGGGCACCAGACTTTTACGTCACAGAGCCTAAAAAATACTATGTGTTAAATCTTCCTGCAGGAAGGTACAAGATAAGAGTTAGAGCGGGAGATGGAACTATTGTAGAGGGAAGCGAAAAGGACGTCTTAGTATTTACTGCCCGGCGAAGAGGAGGAGTGGGATATGAAATAATCCCGGGTAATCGCTGGACACAAAAAGAAGAGTGCAATGATCCTGCTCAGACAATATACGCTGCTGGAAAAAATGTTCTTTACTTCAGACCTTATAGCCAAGATGAATACAACGAGCTTTACCATAACAAACTCCTTGACCCTCAAAATGAAGGAAGGATTGAAAACTGGAAATGGGTCCATACAGAACCTATTAAAAATGTTTACCTTACTCTTTTTGGCAGAGAGAAAATTCTGGATAGAATAGAAGAAAAACCTTACAAGGTAAAACAGATACCGGGTCCTGAGCTTGGTTACAATATTGTTGAATTTAAAGAAGAATATCCAGGAGAAAAACCAACATTCACAGGATATCAGCTTATCCTATCAGAGAACCTGCGGGAAAAAAGCTATAAAATTTATCTACAGAGTAAAGAAAAGAATAATGAAAACCTCTCAGGAAGTGAAAGGGAAATAAGGATTATTAAAAAGGAGAATGCAAACTTTCTTTATTACCTCTCACTTTTCCCACTTGCCGTGGGAGGAGTGGTCTTTGCTATAAGAAGAAGAAAGATAGAAAAATAAAAAGTCCTCCCACAAACTAAGCAAAAATAAGGGGTTTTTCTCCTCGAAGAGCTTTTTCTACCATCTTCAGAGCGCAGAATTCCCCACACATGGTGCAAACATCTCTAATTTTTGGCGTTGCAGACTCCCTCATCTCTTTTGCAAGTTCAGGATCAATGGAAAGCTCTATTTGTTTTTCCCAGTTTCTCTTTTCCCTGTTTTTTGCCATCTCAAGGTCCCAGTAAAATGCGTTTCCTATCCCTTTGCTTAGATCCCCTATATGAGCAGCAATCCTTGCTGTAATTACTCCCTCCTTCACATCCTCTAAGGTCGGAAGTCTCAAATGTTCACCTGGGGTAACATAACATAAAAAATCAGCCCCAACGCTTGCAGCATAAGCCCCACCAATTGCAGAGGTAATGTGATCATATCCTGGAGCAACATCTGTAACAACAGGTCCTAAAACATAAAAGGGAGCATTGTGGCAAAGTTTTTTCTCCAGAATAATATTGGTCTCAATTTCCTTAAAAGGTATATGTCCTGGACCCTCTATCATGACCTGAACACCGGCATCTAAAGCTCTTTGTGCCAGCTCTCCCAAAAATATAAGCTCCTGGACCTGAGCTCTATCTGTTGAATCTGCTATACATCCCGGTCTTAAACCATCACCAAGACTTAAGGTAACATCATATTTTTTTGCTATCTCAAGCAGTCTTTCAAATTCAGAATAAAGAGGATTTTCTTTCTCATTGGCAACCATCCAGCAAGTGAGAAAAGCTCCACCTCTGCTTACTATTCCACCGACTCTTCCTTCTTTTCTCAAACGCTCAAGGGTACTCTGGGTAACCCCGCAATGAACAGTCATAAAGTCAACTCCATCCTTTGCCTGACGCTCTATAACTTCAAAAATCTTCTCAGGACTCATGTGAATTATGCTTCCCTTCTCATGAATTGTTTCTACTGCTGCTTGATAAATAGGCACCGTCCCAAGAGGAAGAGTGGTATTTTTTATTATACTCTGACGAATTTTATCAAGATCTCCTCCAGTGCTAAGATCCATCACCGTATCACTTCCAGCTTTTTCTGCTACTTTAAGCTTTTTAATTTCATAATCAAGATCAACAATATCAGGAGAGGTTCCAATGTTAGTGTTAACTTTTGTCCTTAATCCCTTACCAATACCCTTTACGGAGATATTCTGACGAAGTTTATTTTTTGGAATAATCACCTCTCCCTTTGCAATTTTTTCCAGAAGTTCGTCTTCTTTAATTTTCTCTTCCTGGCACACCTTCTTCATTTCAGGGGTAACATTACCCCTTTTTGCATGTTCAAGCTGGGTCATTTAATTCTCCTTGTTTAAACTAAAACTTTTGATCAAATTTTTAAGTTCTAAAAAAGCTTTTTTAAAGGCAAATTCGTCCACAGAAAATGGCAAATTTTTAATTCGTCGGTCACTGCAAACTTTTGCTGCGATCTCCTCTATCTCACCCTCTTCAAAATAGACACCTCTTTCTTCCATGCTCAAGGGAAGACCTATCTCTCTGTAAAGCTTCAAAACTTTCTTTATAAAATCCTCTTTTTTCCCTTCCAGAATAAACTGTATCAAAACACCAATTGCCACTCTCTCCCCATGCAAGGTGCAGGAGGCTTTACGCACACCACATAGGGCATAATTAAAAGCATGCGCTGCAGCTGATCTGAAATCTTTCCCTCCTATTCTACCTATAAGACCACTAATAAGTATATTCACCTGAACAATATATTCAACCTCTTTAGAACATATGTTGCTATCTGCATCTTTCCTTGCCTTCGGGCCGAATTTTTTTATAGCTCTGTAGGTATAATTTGAGAGATTTAAAGCAAGATCCGCCATAAGGCTTTTATCTTTTAAGATCAAAGTGGGTTTTCCCTCAAACCATTTGGCAAGAGAATCACCCATACCAGCCGATAAAAGCCTTGAAGGAGCCTCGGCTATAATTTGGGTATCAACCAGAACAAGATCAGGAGACCTCCCGAGCTCTTTTGTTCCAAGATAATAGCCCTCTTTTGAATAGAGGGGACAAGAAGAGGCCCATGCTGCACAGGTGGCAGCACTTGTAGGAAAACTTACAAAAGGCAGGCTGGTATAAAATGCTGCTGCTTTTGCTGTGTCAATGGCTTTGCCACCTCCACAACCCACAACAAAATCATGTCCACCCTTTTTTATAGCTTCAATGACCTTAGAAATCTCTTCCTCACAACACTCTCCCGAAAAAGGAAAAATCTTGAAGGAAAAATTGTGTCTTTCTAAATTTTCCTTTAGTCCCTTTTTAAGTATAATTTTCTCAACAAGATGATCTGCTAAAAAAAGCGGATTTTTCCCAAACTTTCCTAAAAAATCCCCTATCTTAAAAATTAACCCTTTTTCCTGAATATAATTAGAAGGAGCAAGCACAAGATTCATTTCAAGCTACAACTTTATTCCCGCTACTTCCAAAACTGCTTCCTCTTTTGGAGGAACAACTTTTGGAGAAGGAGAGTTTCTTATGGCTATATCGGGGTCTTTTAATCCATGACCGGTTAATATACAAACCAGATTAATTTCTTCTCCTGAGTAACTTTTGAAAAATCCTTTTTTATGAAGCTTTATCACACCAGCAAGGCTTGCAGCAGAAGCAGGCTCAACAAAAATTCCCTCTTTGCTGGCAAGCAGTTTATAAGCCTGAATAATTTCCTCATCCTCCACCTTCTCAATTAAACCTCCTGATTCCTGTGCTGCAGCAATTGCTTCCTTCCACCGAGCAGGATTACCTATCCTGATAGCAGTGGCAATTGTTTGAGGGTTTTTAAAAGGGTATCCTTCCACAAGAGGGGCTGCACCTGCAGCCTGGAAACCCAAAATTTTTGGTAAAAAATCTATTTTACCTATATTTTTGTATTCCTTATATCCCTTCCAGTAAGCAGTGATATTTCCCGCATTTCCAACTGGCATAGCCTGAAAATGAGGAGCCTGACCCAATACATCGCATACCTCAAAGGCTGCTGTTTTCTGTCCCTCAATTCTGTCAGGATTTAAAGAATTAACAAGAGCAACAGGATATTTGGAAGTTATCTCTCTTACAAGTTCTAAAGCATCATCAAAATTTCCCTTCACAGCTATAACCTTTGCCCCGTGTAAAAGAGCCTGAGAAAGTTTTCCCAAAGCTATAGCCCCTTCTGGAATAAGGACAATACAGTCAAGACCTGATTTTGCAGCGTAGGCAGCAGCAGAAGCAGAAGTATTGCCCGTGGAGGCACACATTATAGCTTTTGCTCCTCTTTCAAGAGCACAACTTACAGCGACCGTCATTCCCCTGTCTTTAAAAGAAGAGGTAGGGTTTAATCCTTCGTACTTCAGGTAAATATTAATGTTTTTGCCAAGTAGACTGGAAATATTTTTTGCTGGAATTAAAGGCGTATTTCCCTCAAGCAAGGTTACAACAGGAGTCTTTTCTGTAACCGGTAAATACTTAAAATAATGTTTTATAACACCTTCCCACTGCATTTTACCCTCGCAAGAATTATTTAAAAGTCCATTATATTCCAAAGAAAAGACACGTCAAATATCCCAGCTTTCCTCCATATCCTTTCTTCCTCTTAAGGCATGGGTAAGAGTTATCTCGTCGGCAAATTCAAGATCTCCCCCTGCAGGAAGTCCGTGAGCAAGTCGGCTAACTTTGACCTTGAAGGGAGAAAGAAGCTTAAAAAGGTATATTGCAGTTGCTTCTCCTTCTGTATCAGGGTCTGTAGCCAGGATAATCTCCTTCACCTTCCCTTCTTTTACTCTTTCGAGGAGGCTTTCAATATTCAAGTCTTCAGGATTTACTCCTTTTAAAGGGGAAATTGCCCCTCCTAAAACATGATACAAGCCCCTGTATTCTCTTATCTTTTCAAACAGAAAAACATCCTGAGGTTCCTCAACTACACAAATAACACTTTTATCTCTTCCCTCATCTTTACAAATAGCACAGGGGTCTTCCTCTGAAAAATTATTGCAGATAGAACATCTTTTAACCTTATCTTTCACCGCCCTGATAGCCTCTATAAGCCGTAGAGTTTCATTTTTTGGCTGTTTTAATATATGAAAGGCAAGCCTTCTTGCACTCCTCTCACCAATCCCAGGAAGTCTTGTGAGTTGATTTATAAGCCTTTCAAGAGAGCCCACACTGTACATAAGATTATCCTTTAAGGATTAAATATGCCGGGTAAGTTTAAATCAGATAAACCAAGCTCACCCGCTACGCTACTTATCTTCTCCTTTATCCTCTCTTGAGCCTTTTTTATTGCATCGTTTATAGCAGCTATTATGAGATCCTCCAGCATCTGAATATTTTCCTTCTCCAGAAGACTTTTTTCTATCTTAATATCAACTGCCTCAAGCTTACCATTTAAGGTAACCTCTACCATACCTGCACCACTTGAGCCAACAATTTTCTCTTTTGCAAGCTCATTTTGAATTTTCTTTATCTCTCCCTGAAGTTTCTGAAAATCTCTAAATAACCTGAAGAAATTGGGTATCATATTTTACCTCACTTTGCCACTATTTCACCATCAAATATCTCTATTGCCTGAGCAATTATCTCACGCAAGTGATTTTCTCTTTTTTGCTTTGACTTTTCAGAAGAAATATATTTAAATTTAAGGGAAAAATCTTCCGGGAAAACTTTTTTTAACTCCTCATAAATTACTCTCCTGTTATCTTTTTCTTCAAGTGTCTCTTTAATAAAATTGGCACCGGAACCTAAAACAATACACTTTTCCTCTATTGACATAATCTGCATCTTCTCCAGGAAACTACCAAGACTCCTCTTTCTCTTTTTAACTGCCTCCACCACCTTTCTCCATTTTTCAAGGCATTCCTCCTTATCCGAAACATTTCTTTCCTCAGGTACGCTCTGTACCCAAAAAATATCGTCTTTTTTAACAGCTTCTTGCTCCCTTTTTTCCTCCTTTATATCCAGATGACTCTTTTTTTCCTCTTTTACATGAGAAGACACAGAACTTTTTATTTTTTCCTCCAGATCAAGAATTTTCCCGAAAATTGAGGCAAGGTGAGGATCTTTTTCTTTAACCTCTTCCACCTCCACCTCAAAGGAAGAAAGCTTAACCATAAGCATCTCAAGGTAAATTTCAGGAACCGCAGAAAAACGAACCTCCCTCTCTGCAAGAGAAAGCTTTTCTACGAAACTCATCAGCTCCTTCAGAGTGAAATAGTTACTTTGCTTTTCAAGCAAATCCTCATATTTTAAAGGAAAATAAAGAAGCTCCTTTTCCCCCAATTTAAACATCGCAAGGTCTCTTAACCAGTGAAGCCATCCCTTTACTATCCATTGAGGATTTTTTCCCTCTTTCAGAAGAGCGTGTAAGAGTTTTATGTTAGAAAGAGGTCTTCGGTGATAAAGGTTCTCGGTGAATTCAGCGAGAAAATCGGTTTCTATCATACCCAATATACTTACAACATCTTTTTCTTCTATATTTCCCTGGGTATAAGAGACAAGTTGATCTAAAATCTTCTCTGCATCCCTCATACTGTTCTCAGAGGCTCTGGCAATAAGTTGCAGAGCATCTTCACTTGCTTTAACCTTCTCCTTATCAATAATCTGCTTCAGCCTTTCTACAATATCGGAAAATCCTATCTTATTGAAATCAAATCTCTGACAGCGAGAAATAATTGTTGAAGGAACCTTTTCCGGATCTGTCGTGGCAAATATAAAAACAGCATGAGAAGGTGGTTCTTCAACAGTTTTTAAAAGAGCGTTAAAGGCAGGCTGAGTCAGCATGTGAACCTCATCAATTATGTAAACTTTAAATTTCCCCTTCATAGGAGAAAGATTTATTTTTTCTCTTAAATCTCTTACTTCCTCTATTCCTCTATTAGATGCTCCATCTATTTCAAGAACATCAAGAGACTGGCTTCTGCTTATCTCAATACAGTTTGAACATTTGTTGCAAGGGAAAGGTGTTGGACCTTTTTTACAATTTAAAGCTTTGGCAAGGATACGAGCAGTGCTTGTTTTTCCAGTCCCGTGAGGACCGGCAAAAAGGTAGGCATGATTAATTCTACCAAGAGATATGGAATTTATAAGAGTTTTGGTTATATGATCCTGACCAACAATCTCCTGGAAAGTTTGAGGTCTCCATTTCTGTGTTAAGACCTGATAGGTCACACCTTGCTCCCGACTGGTGGAGATGGGGGGATTCGAACCCCCGACCTCTTGCGTGCAAAGCAAGCGCTCTCCCACCTGAGCTACATCCCCGGCTTTCTATAATTTTAAAAAAATCTCTGCGAAAGGCAACCCATGGAGATGGGGGGATTCGAACCCCCGACCTCTTGCATGCGAAGCAAGCGCTCTCCCACCTGAGCTACATCCCCGGCTTTCTATAATTTTAAAAAAATCTCTGCGAAAGGCAACCTGATTTTAACTCAAATTTTCCATTTGACAAAAATGATGTTTTTTGTTAGTGAATATAACCCGAAAAAAAATTGGGAGGAAAAAGAATGGATCATCTTCATCATCTCCACAAATATCCCCAAGATATTGTAAAGCGTTATGAGGGAAATCCCATTATAGACCGAGATGATATCCCCTTTGCCTGTAACACAGTTTTTAACGCAGGGGCTGTAAAATACAAAAATCAGTATATTCTTCTTTTGAGAGTAGAAACACTTGAGGGAAAATCCTGCTTTGTTCTGGCAAGAAGCTTAAATGGCTATGACTTTGAAATAGAAAAAAATCCTGTAATGTATCCCTCAAAGGAGGAACCCTTCGCCACTTATGAAAAAAGAGGAGTGGAGGATCCAAGAATTACCTTTTTTGAAGAAGAGGGAAAATACTACATCCTTTACACCGCTTATTCAAAATATGGACCAAGGATTGCTATCACTGAAACATCCGACTTTAAAAATTTTAAAAGACTTGCTCTTGTATCTCAACCAGGAAACAAAGATGCGGTTCTTTTTCCTGAGAAAATAAACAACCTTTACGTTCGTTTTGACAGACCTTCAACTGGTCCCACTGCAGATATGTGGATATCTTTCTCTCCTGACCTCATTTACTGGGGCAGGTCAAAAGTTGTAATGGAAGTACGTCCAGGGTTCTGGGATTCAGGCAAAATAGGAGCTGGAGCACCTCCTATTAAAACTGAAAAAGGCTGGTTGGAGATATACCACGGAGTGAAAGGGACAGGAGCAGGCAAGATATATCGCCTGGGTTGCGCGCTCTTTGATCTTGAAGATCCCAGCAGGCTAATAGGAAGATCGAATATACCTATAATCTCTCCAAAGGAGTATTACGAAAGGACAGGAGATGTTCCCAATGTTGTATTTACATGTGGACTCGTTGTAGAAGATAATGGGGAAGTGAAAATTTATTACGGTGCAGCAGATACCTCCATCTGCGTTGCTACCTGCAGACTTCAGGATCTTATAGATAACTGTACGCCCCTTACCTAATTTTATTAAGAGTTTGCATCGTCCGAGTTGAGATTTTTTCTGACACAAATAGAGGCACTTGTAACTACATCGTAACCATGAAAATTTGAAGGTTTTTCTTTTGGCAAAACTCGTTTGAAGGAATCCTTTACGATAGAAAACTTCTTAAATGCCTCTAAGGGGAGTTTATTAAAAGAAAAAAATGCAAGAAAGCCCACTGCAACTCCTGCTATTATGTATTTTGAAAACTTCCTCATTAAAAACCTCCTTTTAATTTTAAAGGGTAAGTTCAAATTATAAATTTTTATGACTTTCTGTCAATTATCCGCATTAAAGATGTCAATTAAATTTTAAAATTTCACTTATTTTATAGTGATTTAAACTTTAAAATTTCACCTCTTACATCCTTGTCTGGAGAATAGAATCTTCCATATTATCTTCCTAAAAACTTACACAAAGGAGGATAGTATGGCCAAACAACTGCACAAAAGATTCTCAACCGAAGAGGTAAAAATGTTTCTACAACAGTATCTGGATAATAAGAAAAAACTTCCCTACATCCTGGAGATACTGCAAATTACAAAAAGAAGGTTTTTCCATCTTCTTCAAGAATACAGGGAAAACCCTGATGGATTCTCCATTGATTACAAAAGAAAAAAACCGACCAGAAAGATAAATGAGGAAATTGAAAAAAACATTGTCAATGAACTAAGAATAGAAAAACAGCTTATTGAGGATAAAGAACTTCCTATTATCCACTATAACTACAGTTACATTAAAGATCAGCTGTATAAAAAACATAAACAGAAAGTATCAGTTCCTACCATCATTAAAAGAGCAAAAAAGATGGGCTTCTATAAACCAAAAAAGAGAAAGAAAAAACTCCACGATAGAGAAGTTCAAACAGAATATATTGGAAGCTTTCCCAGCACGATTCCTCTCATCACAAGTTCTCACCCTATGCTAATAAGAAATGGTACCTTATCACAAGCTTGGATGACTTTAGCAGACTCCTTCTTTACTATAAGTTAGTGGAAAAGGAAACAACCTGGGAGCATATTTT
>Ga0209834_10000929_pt1 | contig 17184 bp, 12 predicted proteins | sample Mar14236cmmetaG_FD_184134 | JGI IMG/M metagenome (GOLD analysis project Ga0209834, IMG submission 184134) | Marine hydrothermal vent microbial communities from Guaymas Basin, Gulf of California to study Microbial Dark Matter (Phase II) - Marker... ...
CCGTCTCTGGCTGGGGATGGTAGGTATCGCCAAAAGCCGACTTTATTTGACCAGAGGGCGCTACCGGCAGGCGGCTGAAGCGGCCGCCGAATCCCGCGGATTTTTTATCAAGAGTCATGATAAACGCCGGACTCTTGATGCAGAAATAATTTTGATCGAGGCTGTCTGTGAGTCAGGTGATTATAAACGGGCGCTAAAGCTGGCGCGATCTCTCGATAAACGAAAGCTTCTGGGATATCAGAAATACTCACTCAATCATATCCGGGGCAAATGTTATTTTGGCGAGAAGAACTATTCTGAAGCACTTGGCTATTTCAAAAGGGCGGTCAGGGTTGTCGAAAGGATGCTGGAAGGTTTATACCCGGACGAAATCAGATTTTTCTTTTTGGTCGATAAGTATGACAGTTATCGCATGCTGATAGAAAGCCAACTCAAGCTCGGGCGTATTCGGGATTCCTTTATAAGCAACTTAAAGGCTTTGGAAATTATCAATCACAGGACTGATCTTAAGCCGGAGTTGATGGATAAGGTGGCAGAAGAGCTGATTGAAAAGAGGAATAAGTTGCGGGCGGCGTTGAAAAAACTAAATCAGTCCCCCAGGGAAGGACAACGCGGTACGGATAGCCTGATATCTTATTACTCCATTGAGCAGAGATTATGGAGCAATGAAAGGAAAATACGAGCCATTCTTTATCCCCGAATGCATCATAAGAGGACCGGCCCGGGATCACTGGACGATGTTTTTCAACAAATCGGGGCCGGGGAGACGGTCATCAGCTTTTTTTCGTCGGATAATCTATTGGGTGCATATTGCGCCGCGAACGGCCGTGTAAATTTCGTTTCCTTCGATATTTCCTTAACTGAATTAGATATCCTTCTGAGGAAAACTCACTTCATTTTCGAGAATGCGGTTTTCGGTCCGAGGGATATGGACCACTCATCCCGGATATCGAGGCATTATCTAAATGTCATTTATCAAAAAATCATCGAACCGTTACGCTCATATATTTCCGGGCGTAAAGTTATATTTATAGCCGACAGCGGTTTTGGCCAGATACCTTTTATGGCGCTGAGAGATGGATCGGGTAAATATATTAAGGATCTATATGAATTGCGCATCATTGTAAATCCCAGGGATCTTGAAGGCCGAGACATTTCCGGTCCGAACCTGAAAAAAAGCCGTAATGCCATTTTTGCCGCTTCCTCGGATCTGTTGCCGCTTATCGATATAGAAGCACGCCAGATAAAAAATATGTACAGGAAATCACGAATATTTATAGATGACAATGCCAGTTGCAGTAACCTAATAAGTGAATTAAAGGAGGCTGATGGATTTGTACATATCGCGGCCCACGCATCGAGGTCATCCGAAAACCCTCTGTTTTCGCGCATATTGATGAATGACGGGCCGTTTTTTCCATTTGACTTGTTTCAGTCGGGAGTAAGGGCTGAACTGGTGACACTTTCTGGTTGTCAAACCGCGGCACCCGGTCTGTATTACGGCAACTCGTTCAGTTTGGCCAAAGCTTTCTATCAAGCCGGAAGTCATCATGTCTTGGCAACTTTGTGGCCGGTCTCTGATAAGCTGAGTATGCTCTTCATGTTAAACTTTTATGAGACTCTGGCTCGCGGGGAGGATGTCTATAAGGCATATCAAAGTGCGATTAATCAAATTATCAAGATCACTGATAATCCCGCATTTTGGAGTTCATTTATCTTACTGGGAACATAAAGGAGGGTGTATCATGCGAAAAATCAGATTATTAATAGATGGTGCCTTGTTTATCATATTTGTTTTCTTGGCAGTCTTGCCCGCACAGTACCTGTTTGCGGATAAAGGGCAGCATTATCCGCAGCGCGGTCAAGCAGTCGCAAATCAGATCATATTAAAGCTTGAAAAGGGCCGATCGCCCGATGAATTTCTGACTGAAGTGAATGGTCATGTGGTCGGATCGATACCAGAGCCCAATATCATTTTAATCAATTATCATAACCATGTTAAGGCGCAAAAAATGGCCGAATCTCTCAGCAGGAGAAACGGCGTTATTTTTGCGGAGCCCAATTATCTGTGCAGTGTGCCGGAAGTCAGCCAGAATGACCAGATTATTCCTGATCAGAATAATCCCGTCTATATCGCGGGTGTAAGCCCCGGTCCGTATTACAACCAGCAGGCGACCAACAGTACACATTCCGATTCGGCCAATCTTCTTTCGACCGGAGCGGATATTATCGTCGGTGTAATAGATAATGGGATTGATTTTGATCATCCTCTTTTCGACGGCCTGGCCGACAGCACCGGTTATGATTTCATTGATAATGACGAAGATCCGTCGGAAGAAGTCGGCGACCTTCTGGGGCATGGGACATTTGTCTCCGGTTTGGTCAAATTGATGGCGCCAGACTGCGAATTGATGCCATATCGGGTCTTCGACGAAAACGGAGTCGGGAACGCATATATAATATCACTGGCCATATATCAGGCTATTGACGACAGCGTTGATGTTATAAATATGTCATTCAACACGTACACCGCGAGCTCTTCAATACAGACGGCGATTGCCGCCGCACACCAGGCCGGCATCACAATGGTGGCATCATCCGGAAACGACAGTTGCTCGACGATATGTTATCCGGCATCGTATGACGGTGTGATCTCGGTCGGGGCGATAGATTCCCTTGATTATAAGGCCGATTTTTCCAATTACGGGAGTTATCTCGATGTTGTTGCACCCGGCACAATGATTTACAGCGCCCTGCATACCAATTATGAATCCGATTGGGGTTACTGGAATGGAACCTCGTTTTCGGCGCCCCAGGTTACCGGCACCTGTGCCCTGATACTGGAATTGCGGTCATCATTGCCGGGTGATTCTGTCGAAAGCCAGATAAGGGAAACCGCCGAGAAGGATCTTGCGTGGGGGACTGTTGTTCCTCAGGACACGCTGTATGGCTATGGCTGTGATGATGCTCTGCAGGCGGTAATCTGTCTTTGCCGGGGTGATGCGGATAACTCGGGACAGATCGACTCACTGGATATAAATTACCTGGTCGATTATCTCAATAATGGCGGCCCGGCGCCGACACCGATATTTGAACTGGGTGATGTCAATTGCTCGGGGACGATCAATATGCTTGATGTATCTTATTTGATAAATTATCTGGATAACAATGGGCCCGCGCCCTGTTGTCAGTGATTTATTCCTTTTGTTTGCGTTCTTTACTTACGGGATCGGCCCGACCTTGCGGTTGGGCCGATTTTAATTGAGATTATCGATATAGTATTAATTCGCAAAGTTGAAAATAGATGTATTTTTTGGCCGACACGATATCTCTATAAAAATATGAAAGCCCATAAACGGGGTGTCTCTTATCCCATGATTATGGATTTCTAATAGTCTCTCTTTTATGTGGTTAATTTCAGGAGATGGGTCGCAGGGTTCATGTCCTGATTTATTCAATCTCGATCTGATTAAATTCGGATGGATGTATTTCGTTCTTGTTTTTTCCCTTTTGCGGGTGAATGAAGCCGTCGCGCGAAGACAGTTTCGATATACATGGACAGGTCTCATATCTTTTGTGGAAAGATCTCCGTAATCTCTGATCGACCGATAAATTGCCGGCCTATCTGACCACCATCACCCGCCGGGCAATTTTTGCATTAGGAGAAAGATCCAAAATTATTCAGAAGGTCGAGGTAGCTTTGGAGGAAGATGAACTATTCACTCCGGCCAAGCAACCTGATCAAATTTACGAAGATATCGAACGCAATGAGGCGTTGATGCAATGGTACAGCCGGGTTTTTTGGGGGGCTCGATTCCCGGAAAAATGCCGCTGAAAGGCGGCATTTTTTTGTTTTGGAATAATATACCATAGGATTGAATCTTGTATTATATTCCCGGTATGTCTGAGAAAGTTGTTATCGCCGTGCTCGGCTACGGTTCGCAGGGACGGGCCTGGGCGTTGAATCTGATAGATTCCGGCAGGGATGTTATAGTCGGAATCCCGACCGGGGATCGCTCCCGACGATATGCTAAAAAAGACGGCATTACGACTATCACCACTATATCAAAAGCAGTCGCCCGTGCCGATATAATAATCTTCGCCTTCCCCGATCACCTGCATGGCAAGGTTTATAGAAACAACATTGCCTCTTATCTCAAACCGGGGTGTACGCTGATCTTTCTGCATGCCTTGTCGATACATTTCGGGCAGGTAATCCCGCCCGATAATTGCGATATCCTGTTGCTGGCGCCGCTCGGGCCGGGAACAGCGGTACGCGAAAAATATCTGGCCGGGGAGTCGATCGGTTATTTCTATTGCATTCACCAAAATGCCACAGGGTGGGCCGACAGGATATTGAAAAATATGATAAAGGCGATGAAAATCGACCGATCGGCGATGATCGAGACAACATTTGCCGATGAGGCGGTCGGCGACCTGTTCGGCGAACAGGCGGTACTCTGCGGCGGCCTGACCGAGCTTATCAAAACCGGGTATGAGACACTGGTCAAAGACGGATTGTCGCCGGATAAGGCATATCTGGAAGTAGCCTACCAGCTTGATCTGATAATCGATCTTATTAAGAGATATGGCATCGAGGGGATGTATAAACGTATTTCGGTAGCAGCCCGTTATGGTTCACTTTTGACCGGTCCGAAAATAATCGACAGATCGACCAAAAAACGTATGAAGCAGATATTGCATGAAATAAAGGATGGTACTTTCGCCGGCAAACTCGACCGCATGACGCCCGATAAAATCAAGAAACTCGAATCTGATTTAAAAAGGATGACAACACCCGCGCTGGATAAATCGGCCCTGAAATTTTCACCCGAAAAATCAAGAAAAACCGGGAAATCAAAGAAGTCAAAAAAATAAATCAATCACTATTGTTTGATTGTAACATACCTGTCGCCTGACTCGTTTTTTGTTGACCATCCCGGAAATGTCCCTAACTTTCGTATTTGATATAATAAATCATGCCCCAATCGGAATAATTATAAAGGTATAATTATTATGAAAAAATTTACCGTCAGCTCATTACTTTTAATAATAATTCTCGGCCTTATTGCTATTTTCTATTTTGACTTGCTTGGTTTATCGAAAAGCAAAGAAGCGACTCTGGCATCGATCATAGCCGCCGAGGATACCCGCCGGGTCACGGGTAAATTCGATGATTATATAAATGATCCCGATCCTGATATACGCGCCCGCGCCGCGCTGGCGATCGGCCGCATTGGAGACACCGACGCGGCCCGCGCACTGTTTGTAATGCTTGAGGATTCTGTCGCTGAAGTTGCCGAAACGGCGGCCTTTGCAATCGGCCTTACCGGGGAGCGTCGTTTCGCGGCCAACCTGCTCGATGTCTGCTCCGATTTCAAACCTGAACTGCTGGCCATGTGTATTCGTTCCGTCGGATTTTTATCCGACTCCGGCATGACCGATGTCAATGAACTGGCGGCATCATATCTCACCCATGTCGATCATCGTGTCCGCGAACAGGCGGCTTATGCCGTCTGGCGCTCATCTTATTATGACGGTACCGATATGTTGATCAATGTCTGCCGTAATGACCCGGTTCGCCCGGTGCAGATTGCCGCTCTTTACGCTCTGGTCAGGATGCGGATTGAAAAGCCGGGCGATCTTTATGCTGAGTGGCTGCCCGACTCCGACCCGTATGTCCGCCTGCTGGCAATAGGTGGATTGTCTCTTGGAAAAGACGACAGTAAAACCTCTATAATTGCATCAGGCTTGAATGATCGTGACAACAACGTGGTCGCACAGGCCATAAATGCTCTGACAGGCATCGGCTCGGAAAGAGCCATTGAAAGGCTGAAATCGAAATATGCCGTCGAAGATGATGAAAAGCTGAAAGTACTGTTGCTGGAATCTTTTGCGCGTCTCGGGGATGATGCCATTGTCGATTATGCATTGGATGATATACATACACAGGAGAGCATTAATATCAAAGCGGCGGCGATTTACTATCTGTCCCGCATCAAAAAAGAAGAGATGATACCGCTCATAGACAGCCTGCATGATCTCGGCGATAACTATCTCAAGGCGCGGATTGCCGATGCTCTTGGTACTATCGGCGGTGAGGCGATCAAACCGAGGTTGGTTTCTCTATATAAGGACAGCTCGGTTTTAGTCCGCGCCGCGGCTTTCGAAACAATCTGTGCGGTCGATCCGGGCAATATCGACTATTATATAAAAACCGCACTGGCCGATGATGATTTTGTGCTTCAGGGCCTGGCTATCGATAAAATCGGGCAGATTAAGGATCCCGATTTTCTACCTCAACTGAAGTCATTAATAAAAGACGGGGCGGAGGCCCATGTGACCGTCAAAAGGTCCGTTGTCGATGCGGCTGGTAATTTTCTTGGCGGCGACGCCGACTCATTGGCCGAGGATATTCTATATCGCGGTTTGCTTGACCGTGAATATGTCGTCAGCAAAGATGCCGCGAAAATATACAAAGCAAAACTGAATCAGGACAAGTCGGCATTTATCTCGTATCCAAAGGGCCTGATAAGCTCACGCAAAATAAAATCGCAGCTTGGAAAATATCGAGAGAATCCAAAGGCAAAAATTATTACCGCGCATGGTGAAATCGAAATGGAGCTTTATTTTGATATCGCTCCTTTAACCGTTTATAATTTTATCAGGCTGGCGAAAGAGGGATTTTATGACAGCCTGGATTTCCACCGGGTCATCCCCGCTTTTGTGGTGCAGGGCGGCGACCCGCATGGAGACGGCTGGGGCGGACCGGGTTATACAATACGCTGTGAATACAGCCCGCTCACGTTTAAAAGAGGCACAGTCGGCATAGCGCACTCCGGAAGGGATACCGGTGGCTCGCAGTTTTTCATAACGCTTATGCCCCTGCCGCATCTCGACAGCCGGTATACCGTTTTCGGACAGGTGATCTCGGGCATGGAGGTGGTCAATCAGATTGTCCGGGGCGACAAGATCGAGCATATCGAGATTATAACGGGAGCCGATGAATGATTAAAATTATTTTTTCATGCCTGATAATTCTTGGGACATGTTGCCTTGGCCGGGCCGAAAGTACAGCCATGTCGGTCGGGGGACTTATCGATTCGGTCCTGGCGGTTCGACAGCGGCAAATCGAGGCGGTCGAGGATATGGCATTCGATGCCGTCTTTTATGAACGTCGGACCGACGGCAACGGCAATATCACCGAAGAAAAAAGATACGATAAAAAAATATTTGTCAAAAACATAAACGACTCTTTTCATATTCATCAGCAGTATCGTTCATATTATCTCGATGGTGTTCAACAGCCTCGGGAGGACCTGATTGCCCAAGTGGAGAAAAAACAGGAGGAACGAAGAAAACGAGGCGGGCGCGATTTCAATTACGATATGACGATACCGCTCCGAATGCTTTATACCGGGATGTATGATGTCAGTTACAAAGGTATCGCCGAAGAAAAGATCGAGGGATACACCTGCTATAAACTTAGCGCCGATGCCCGCGAGGAAAACGATACGCTGATGAACTGCTTGTATTATGTCGATACGGCAAGTTATAATCTTGTCCGGATCGATTTCAGTCCGGCTAAACTGACCAAGAAGCTGATGTTCAAGTTGAGTCGGCTCGACATGACCATATACTATTCGCAGTATGATCGGGCAATCTGGATACCGCGCCGTTTCGAGCTTAACGGCAAGGGCAAGGCGGCGTTTTTTGTCAATGTCTATTTTCAGTCAGAGGAAACATATACCAATCCGGCTGTCAATTCCGGCCTGGATGATGCCATTTTTGAAAATCGTGTTTCAGTGGAGGAGATATGAAAACCAAGATTATCGATATCAAAATGACGCCCGATTTGAATATGATATTCGGGATGACTCATTTTATCAAGTCGGTCGAGGATCTGTACGAAGCGATGGTGTCGTCATCGACCTCGGTTGAGTTCGGACTGGCCTTCTGTGAAGCATCACAGGAATGTCTGATCCGTTCCGACGGCAACAACGACGAGTTAATCGAACTGGCCGAAAACACCGCTTTCGATATCGCCTGCGGGCATACTTTTGTGATCTTTATGCGTAATGCCTTCCCGATCAATTTCCTGCCGAGAATCAAAGCGGTACCGGAGGTTTGCCGAATATTCTGCGCGACCGCCAACCCGGTACAGGTGGTTGTGGCCGAAACCGAGCTCGGGCGGGGCGTGATGGGTGTGATCGACGGTTTCATGCCGAAGGGTATCGAGGAAGAAGAGCACAAAAAGACCCGGCACAAATTCTTAAGGGATATCGGGTATAAGAGGTAGGCATAGTAGTTTATATATTTAAATACCCTTTGGGAATATCCGGCAGGATTCGTATATGCTAAAGGCGTATGGGTGATCCTGCCGTTTTTACCATAATCGACAAAGGGCGCTCTATCTAATTTCGCTATTAAAATCCAAAATTCCACTAAAATCACACCAATACAAGACTCTTCCTATCCAATATACTTATAAAACATTCCGTATAAATGTTGCCTGTATTAATTTATGGAAGATACAACAATGAAACCCGTCTTCATATATTATCGAGAAGTACAAAAATCCATACTATATCATTTAAGAAAAGAGTTTATGTTATGGCAAAAATAGGCGTTTTTTACGGAAGCACCACCGCCAATACGGTTATGGTGGTCACGACTCTTAACAGCGAACTGGCCCGGGCCGGATTCGAGGTGGAAAGCCACAATATTGCCGGGGGAGATATTAAGTCCATGGAATCTTATGACTTACTTGTCCTGGCTACCCCCACCTGGACCGAAGGAGAACTTCAGGAAGACTGGAAAAAAGCCCTCCATCAGCTTGGCTCGCTGGATTTTACCGGCAAACGGGTGGCGCTGGTAGGCTTGGGCGATCAGGTCAATTATCCCGATCATTTTGCCGACGCTATCGCGGAACTGGCCGAATATGTCTATCTCGGGGGCGGACAGATTGTCGGCCAATGGCCGGTCGAAGGCTACAAATTCAATAAATCGGCGGCAGTCGAGGACGGTCGCTTTGTCGGCCTGGTACTCGATCAGAACAATGAACGGGAATTGACTGCCGAACGGATCAGAGATTGGGCGGGAATGCTGCAGGAAGAGTTCGCCGGTTATTGAATTTTCCCGCCAATTTTCATCATATACCCGGATAAATGACAGTGTCGGATTTATGCGTTTTGCGGACAGATGTCAGGGCGATGGAGACCTATGACATGCTTATCATGGCGACCTCAACGTGGAACTCCGGCAATCTTCCCGGCAACCGGTTTTATAGTCTGGTACTGGATGAAGATAAACAAGAGGATATGACCGACGACAGGATACAGGAATGGGTCAAACTCCTAAAAAGTCAACTCATGGGCCGGGAATACATCAATCACGGGGAGAGTGATGTGTATGACGATGATAATCCTGGAAGGTGATATTAATAAACGGCCTTTGCAGCCCAATTACTTGAATGGATTCCGGCAGAAAAAAACCGCGTGCGCAATCCGGTTTTTATATATAAGCAGGATTATAGTTCCAGAGCCGTTTGCAGATCGCGCTCATGCTCTTCTTCCATGATCAGAATGTCTTCGAGCATCCGGCGTAATCCATACATCCTGAGTTCTTCGGCCTGTCGGATACGTTCGCGGTATCTTGAAACCGCGTGCTGTTCGCCGGCCAGGTCTTGCTCAAGCATGGTTTTGCTGTTGGTGGATGTTTCTATTTTTTCAACACCCGTGGTCGGAACACCGCCGAGATAATCTATCTGCTCGGCCAGCGTGACGGCGTGCTGCATCTCTTCGGTCGAGTGGACTATCAATTCCTTGATAACACCTTCGTACTGCGGGCCGGTCATCACCGCCGCATGCTGGACATACTGAATTGCCGCCGCGAATTCCCACTTAAGGTCTTCATTCAATAACGAAATCAATTTTTTCTTGGTAACGGGCATATTAATGTCCTCCGGATTAAAAAATATGATTTATGAATTTTAATAAATATAAGACACTCCCTTGAGATCAGTCAATCTCTAAATAAAGAGAGAGTGTCTTAAAAAATGAAGAAACGGATCGATTTCTCAGGCAAACATCTGACCGGCTTCTTTGACTTTTCTTTCGGCCTCCAGCCAGTCATTCATATCATTGCCGTGCGAAAAACCGCGGCGTTCATACATAGAGTATGCCACTTCACGGACAAAATCCTGGTAGCGATTATTACCGCTGTCGCCGTTAAGCTCAATAGTCGTAAGGCCGCCGTTTTTGGTCTGGACCTGGAGCCGACAATCGATGCCATCCTTGTTTTTTTCGATGACGACTTTTTCGGGTTCCTTGATCGAAAAAACCGGCTGGGTCAATTTCTCGGGGGCGGCCTGTCCCGCATAAAGTATAATTCCGTCAATAAAGCGGCCCTTCTTCTCCAGGGTCAGACCCATCAACGGGTATTCACCGGAAAGCTCGACATTGTTTCTGGTTTTGTCGTTGAAGCTGATGTTAATATCCCGAAACATATTGTTCGCCGAAAACTTACGACAGAACCTGGCCCAAGCATTACGCTTTATTTCTTTTTTCATCCTATCCTCCTGAAAGTCTGTATTATCGCTATAATTAATGTCTATCAAATCGGCAATGCCATGCAATTATCGTTTGATATTGTCTATCATTGTATAAACTACCCGAATCAACTAAAAGTATATTACGAACAGATTTGTCCTTTATTAACGATATCAGAGAAAATAAATTTCTATAAATATTTTCGGCATAAATTTACCGGAAATGAAGCGTCACGAGTCGATTTTTGAGGTCAGTTCAATAATCGGGGCCTCGGTTGGACAACCCAGACGGAACGGGAACCAATGGCCGATTCCCGAAGAAAGATACATCTGAGAACCATTTTTGGCATATTTGCCCCATAAATAGCGATCGGTGAAGACCGACCAGAGACTGTGGCCGTTGAGACCGGCCTGACCGCCGTGAGTGTGCCCCGAAAGAGTCAATTCAATGCCGATTTCCGCCGCCGGATCAAATCCCTCGGGGCGATGCGTCATCAGAACCGTAAATACACCATCTTTTCTTCCGGCCAACGCTTTGTTCATCGATTCAATCAGGAAGCCGTATTTGACCTGTCGCATTGTCACCGGATCATCAGATCCTGCCAGATAAAGTTGTCCCCCGTTGATATCGAGTGTTTTGCCGTCGCTTCGGAGAAGTTCCACCGGGCCGCTGTCAAATGTCCTGAGGACCCTGTTTATACCGCGGTAATATTCATGATTTCCCAAAGAAGCGTAAGTGCCGTATTTTGAATTAAATCCATCGGCAAGTTTGAGCACCTCCGGAAGCAAATCCAGGTCATCGGCGATGTCGCCGGTCATAAGGACAATATCCGGGCGGTATTTTTCGGCCTCGATTAATATATTTTCATAATCATCCAGATGTTTATAAATGCCCAGATGTGAATCAGTTAGATGCAGAATTCGCAGCCCCTCCAGATGCAGAGGGAGATTCTTAAACTCCAGCGGCAAAACATATACATCAGTATCGAGAAAGGACCGGGCAATACCGCCTCCTGCCGCCGATAAGGTTATCAGGGGAAGTGCGGCCGCCGTTCCTTTAAGAATCCGGCGGCGGGAATTGTCGATTTTTTCTTTATTTTCTTTTTTGGTTAACTCTTTTTTACCTCGTCGGCGCGATAATTTGTTGAAAACGGCCGAAAAAGGTAGCGATATAATAAGGGACAGCAGAATAATCACAACTACGACTGTCAGCACAGAGCCAAATGCCGATAACGTGATTGAATTCGTGTAGTTTCCTATAAACCAAATAGTTACGCCGATAAAGCCAATCCCCGGAATGATCAGATTGATTTTCCTGACAATTCTTCTCTGCCACCAGTCTTTGTTGAAATATTTAAACAGCACAAAGTTTAGAAGCGATAGAATCACTAAAACAGAAACACTGAATATAATTTGTCCGACAATTCTCATAATTTTACAACACTTAAAAATGCATTTATTATACGCCAAAATTCCGCATTAGATACCATTTCTTTAAAATTAATCAACACTCAAACGGCGGATTTGTTGGCATTTAAAAAAACACTTGACTTCTGCCGCATTCTCAGCGTAATTTAAAAGAGAATACATATATCCGTTGGGGGTGGCGCAACAATAACCGCCTGAGATCATACCCCCTAACCTGATCCGGATAATGCCGGCGTAGGAAAACGGGATGAATCATGTCAGATTCCAAGCGTCCACTTTGCCGCGCATGAACGGCAGGTGGATTTTTTGATTTTAACGCGGGAGTCTGTTATGAGTAAATTGATATCTATATTGATGGTGGCACTATTTGTGTTGTCATCAGATCTTTCAGCCGGAATTTTCGAGGGAAGAATAATTGGCCGCGACGGTGAACCGATCGAGGGAGTGAATATTCACACCAATATCTCATCCCTTTATGCCAAATCGGATCATGACGGTAAATTTTCACTCGATACCGGTGACGAGCAGATTGCTCACATGACATTCAGTCATGTCAGCTTTCAGCCTTATATGATGCAGATTAAGGTCGGTATGAGTACAACCGATCTGCTAATCACCCTTGACCCGGCCGTTTACCCGGGTCAGAAAATACGCGTTACGGCTATGCGGGCAAAGGTGGGACAAACTCCTGTAGCCTTTTCGGATTTCACCGATGAAGATATCGAACGTGATTACACGGTGGCCGACTTTCCTATCCTGTTGGAAACCACGCCCAATATGTACGCTTTTTCGTACACCGGTGGAGCGGCCGGCGCCTCTGATTACAAAATCCGGGGTTTCGATTCCAAAAGAATCGGCACCTATATCAACGGTATTCCGCTAAACGATCCTGAGGACCGTTTCACCTATTTCTATGATCTGGCAGATTTCGCCGCCGAGGTAGAGGATATCCAGGTGCAGCGTGGGGTCGGCAATTCTCTTTATGGTGATGCCACTTTCGGTGGATCAATCAATATTGCCTCATCCGGCCTTAACCGTGATCGGCGTATCTCGGTTAGCACCGGCTACGGTCGTTACTACTGCAATGGTGACTATGTCTCCGAAATGCGCAAGCAGGCGGTCGAGTTTTCGTCGGGGCTTATCGAGGGGCGCTGGTCGCTGGCCGGCCGTTATTCAAAAATGTACAGCGGCGGTTTCCGAGAGCACGCCTGGTATGACGGGTGGGCCTATTTCCTGTCGCTGTCACGGCTTGATCCCAATATGACCACCATCGTCAATGTTTATGGCGGGCCGATGAAAGCGCATCTCGCTTTCAATGGAATCGATCGCGCCACCGAGAGCGCCAACCGTCGGGCCAATTGGAGCGATTATGACAATGAAATTGATGATTTTAACCAGCCGCATTATGAACTTCATAACACCTACAAACTGAATGAAAAAATGACTCTCAAAAATACCCTCTATTATATAAGAGGAAAAGGTTACTACGAACAGTACAAGTCCGATCGCGATATTGTCGAGTACAATATTTCGACCGAATCGCTGGTCGATGAAAATATGGCCGAGATCGATCTGGTTCGCCAGAAGTGGGTGGCCAAAAACCAATACGGCTGGAATCCGACTCTTGAATATGACCATGAACGCGGCACCGCCTTTCTGGGCGGGGCGTTTTATTATTTCGATTCCGAGCACTGGGGTCAGGTCATCTGGGCCGAAAACGTTTCTAACAATCTCGATCCCCGTCACCGTTACTATGAATATTTCGGGAAAAAAATCTCGGCTTCCGTTTACGCTATGGATTATTACTCGCTGACCGAGCGTCTCAAGCTGATGGGTAATCTCCAGTTTCGATTTCTTCGCTATGAATTCGATCAAACCCCGCTGGGAGCTTTGCCGGGGTATGATTACAATATCAACTGGACCTTCCTCTCGCCGCGGGCCGGGATAACCTATCTGCCGACAGAAAACTCCGATGTTCATATCAGCTTCGCGGTTGCCTCCCGCGAACCCGCCGATGTTTCCATCTATGATGCCGAGGAAATAACCGCCTTCCCGAATCTGGCGATCGAGGATTATGATGTCACTCCCGGCGGCGATACGGTCTATTCGTTTGGCGATCCGCTGGTCGATCCCGAACGGGTCTATAATTTCGAACTTGGCGGCAATATCAGGAGCGACCGTTACCGGGCCGGTTTGAACCTGTTCTGGATGGAATTCAAAAACGAGATCATCCCGGAAGGAGATCTGGACGATGACGGTCAACCGCGGCTGGGTAATGCCGACCGCTCGATGCATGCCGGTATCGAATTCGACGGCAGTTTTGTGCCGCATCGATACCTGACCGTGTCCGGTAATATTTCCTATAATTACAACCGGCTGAAAGATTACACTATCTATAAGGATACTGATTGGGATGGTGTGGCTGATGATACAGTCGATTATTCCGACAACACCACTCCGCTGTTTCCGGAATATATAGGCAACCTGATGTTCGATTTCAAAAAGGCACCGTTCCGGTTGACATACCGGTTACGAGCTGTCGGCAAACAGTATACCGAAAACGGGCAGATCGATGATCTGGCGATCGGTGACTATATGGTTTCGGCCATTTCCGGATCGATATCACTGGGGAAATTCGCCGGACTGGGACGGTTGACATTGTCGGCCAGAGTCGATAACCTGTTCAATGCCAAATATGAATTATCAGGCTATGCCTATGAGTGGGATGGGGTCTGGTACGGTGAGTATTATCCGGCCGCCGAAAGAAATTTCTATGCTCAGATTAAATGGGAGTTCGAATAAGGCGGATAAATAGAATTTGACCACAATTGATTATGCCATAATTATCATTTATCTGGCAGGGCTGCTGGTAATCGGAATAACGCGCCGTTCGGGCAGTCAGGAGTCAGCATCCGGCTTTATCCTCGGCGGGCGCATGCTGACTCTTCCCGCTTTTATCGCCACGCTGGTCTCGACCTGGTACGGCGGTATTCTCGGTGTCGGGGAGTATACTTTCCGTTATGGTATTTCCAACTGGCTGGTTTTCGGGGTGCCGTACTATATCGCCGCTTTGCTTTTTGCACTTTTTCTTGCCAAAAAGGCGCGGCGTGCGAAAATCCTGACCATCCCCGACCGTCTGGATTCTGTTTACGGACGCGCCACGGCGGTGGCCGGATCAGTGATTCTTTTTTTGATGACTCTCCCCGGCGCTTATATCCTGATGCTTGCGGTGCTGATGAAATTCCTGTTTGGCTGGCCGCTCTGGCAGGGGGCGATAATCGGCACCATTTTCTCGCTTTTTTATGTGCACATGGGCGGCTTTCGATCGGTGGTCCGTACCGATCTGCTTCAATTCGGCCTGATGTTTCTCGGTTTTATCGTTTTGTTCATTACTCTGATTTCACGATATGGTGGTCTTGACTTTATAACCGCATCGTTGCCGAATGATCATCTTGCCTGGCACGGCGGCAACACGGTCGGATATGTCGCGGTCTGGTATGTAATTGCACTGGCGACATTAATAGAACCCGCCTTTTATCAGCGTTGCTATGCCGCCAGATCGGAAGCTATCGCGCGGAAGGGTATCTTTTTTTCAATCCTGTTCTGGATCGTATTCGATTTCTTGACCACCTCGTGCGGCCTCTATGCGCGCGCACTTCTGCCCGATTTGGCCGATCCGATCAGTTCCTTCCCGGCATTGGCCGCCGAAGTGTTACCTCCCGGCCTACTCGGCCTCTTTGCCCTGGCGCTTCTGGCTACTGTTATGTCCACTGTCGATTCCTATTCATTCCTGGCCGCATCGACTTTCAGCCGCGATATAATCTGGCGGCTGTTTAAAATTCCTGATAAAGATATTACCTATTTTACCCGGGTCGGTTTGGCGATATCGGCTGTGTTGGCGCTGATGGCGGCGCTGTATTTCGACTCAATAGTCGATATCTGGTATCATTTCGGCTCGGTTGGAACACCCGCTTTGCTGATTCCCCTGTTTACAGCCTTTAACGGCAGACGGCGTATGCCGCCGAATATCGCTTTTCTTTCGGTGGTTATTTCCGGCGGCCTGTCGCTCGTATGGCTTCTATCTAAGTATCTTGGTACTTCAGATGATTACTGGATGAGTATCCAGCCCATTTTCCCCGGTTTGATCGTCTCGATACTATTCTTCCTTTTGGGAAGCAAAAAGGTTGAAAATCAACACTGACTGATATATAATATCATTTTGGATTAGCCTCCTCAGAATAGATATACTTTCTGAGTTATAATTTGATATTATCCTCTTGACGGCGGATGCAGAATGATTGAAATCGAAAAAATACAACAGTTCTTAAAAACCGAAAAACTAGATGGGTGGCTGATGGCCGATTTTCATGCCCGCAACAGTATTGCGGTCGAATTTTTAAGTCTCTCGACTCATCTAACCCGGCGGGCTTTTTATTTTATCCCGGTTGAAGGTGAACCGGTGATGCTGGTGCATAATATCGAGCAGGATCGCTTTGTGCATCTCCCCGGCACAATGAAAAAGTTTTCCTCATACAAAACTCTCGAATCCAATCTGTTCGAAATCCTGGGCGGTCATAAAAGGATCGCCATGGAGTATTCTCCCGGCGGTCGTCTGCCGTATATCGGGCTGGTTGATGCCGGGACGATCGAGCTGGTCCGCTCGACCGGCGTCGAGATCGTCCCTTCGGCCGATATTGTCGCCTATTTCCAGGCACGTATGTCGCCGCTGCAGGTAGAGATGCATAAGAGGGCGGCTTTTCTGGTTAACAAGATAAAAGATGATGCTTTCAATTATATCGGCGACTCCCTGAAAAAGAAAAAATTCGTCAATGAGCGGATGGTGGTCCTGCGGATAATGCGGCGGTTCGAGGAAAACGGCATGGTAACCGATTTCCCGCCGTGTTGCGCGGTCGATGCCAATATCAGCAACCCCCACTATCAGGCCGGCGAGGACAGGTCCTCGCCAATTGTCGAGGGCAGTCTGGTGCTGATAGATCTCTGGGCCAAACTGAAGGCACCGCACTCGGTGTACGGTGATATTACATGGATGGCCTACGCCGGCGAAGAGATACCGGAAGATTACAGCGAAATATTCTCGGTGGTGACATTCGCCCGCGATAAAGCGGTTAATTTTATCAAGCAGAAAATTCTCGAGGGACCGGTTTACGGTTACGAAGTCGATGACGCCTGCCGCGGAGCTATTGAAG
>Ga0209834_10000931_pt1 | contig 17158 bp, 14 predicted proteins | sample Mar14236cmmetaG_FD_184134 | JGI IMG/M metagenome (GOLD analysis project Ga0209834, IMG submission 184134) | Marine hydrothermal vent microbial communities from Guaymas Basin, Gulf of California to study Microbial Dark Matter (Phase II) - Marker... ...
TCTTTATGAGGTTGTGCTCTATCGCGTGGAGCGCCGAGCCTATTCCATCTTTGCTGTCTACCATCTTCTTTATCGCGAAGGCCAGCTCCTCATCGCTTATTCCGAGCTTCTGGAGGGCGTCACCGATGCTCTTCCTTATGACGTGAGTTGTAGCGCCGAGGTAAAGCGGGAAGAGCTTTCTCCTGTCAAGGTTGCTGTAGATTGTGAACGCAACGTCCTCAAAGCTCTTCTCTTCTGTGACTGCAAAGAACTCCCTGAACTCCTCGCTCGTGACATCCCGTATCCAGTCCGGGAAGACGAGCCAAATTCCCTCAGTCTCGAACTCCCTGACGTGGGGTTTTTCAAACTCGACCTTCGCAAACTTCTCCCAGTTAAGAATCGAGAAGTCCTCGTCGGCCTCGACCCTCTCACCGCTGACGGGGGAGTAGATTTCACCCTTTAAAATTCCGGCTTCCTTCAGTTTCATCAGCTCGGCAACGTAGTTGCCCACGTCGTTGCCCTTCACGGCGAACCCTGTGTAGACGTGCCCGACCCTCAGGCGGCCGAGGCCAATCTCAACGCCAGCGTGCTCCTTGCTCGCGACGGTTTCGAGTATCTCGACCTCTTCCCTCTTGGCCGCGAAGGTCTCAACGTCCCAGAAGCGGTTGAGTTGCCTCGCGAAGACGAAGTGGAACTTCCCGATGGTGAGCCTATCTCTGGCCATGTACAGCTCCCCGCGGGAGAAGTAGGCCATTCCTGGGAGGAGCGAGCGGTGGTACTCGTCGGCGTCAACCTCCTCGATGATGTAGCCCTTGAGCTTGAGCCAGTTGATGAAGTTGAGAAGCTCACTAAGCGAGCCCTTTGCCGCCAGTTTTGCCTTTATCCAGGGCTCGTCCCTGACGAGGAAGAACGTCTCGTCACTAGCCGTCCTCAGGGAAGAATAGCTGAAGGCCGGCTTCCTCACGCGGACTTCGAGCCTTTCCGTGAGCGGGTTTTTCTTCAGGTCGGCCTTTCTCTCGATCACGAGCTTCTCGGCGATTTTCCTCTCAAACTCATCGAGCTCGTCCCAGTCAACTATCCCCAGCTCGGTGAGAAGGTAGTGGAGGTGCTTCTCAGCTATGCGCTCGTTCTCCACGCTGACCGGCATGTACTCGATTATACCCTTCTCAAGCCTCTCCACGAGCTCGTCAAAGTGCTCGCGGTAGTAGTAGTCGAGGCCGTTCTTTCTAAGGACTATGGCGTTTAGCGCCTCCCTGTCCGCCTTCCTCCCGGCCCTGCCGAAGCGCTGGATTAGGGAGAACAGCCCGTCAGGCGGGATGCCGTAGTTCACCACTGCATCAAGGTCGCCGATGTCTATGCCTAGCTCAAGGGCGTTGGTCGTGAGAAGGACGAGGAGTTTGCCTTCCTTGAAGTCCCGCTCTATCTCCCAGCGGACGTTCTTGGGGAGCGTCCCTTTGTAGGTGCTCGTCTTAGGGAAGACCGGCGAGCTGAGGAGGAAGCGGAGGAGCTTTTCGGTCCCGCGCCTGCTGTCGAAGAAGACGAGGGTCTTGATTTTGTTCTCCGCCAGCCCCTCAATCAGCGCCATGAGGAGCTGTCTCTCGTCCAGGTTCTTCGGCTCGAAGAGGACGAGGTACCTCCTCGGGAAGGGGTTGGTGGCCTCTCTTACTGCCTCGAACTTCCTCCTGAAGAGCTTTTCAGCGAACTCCTCTGGGTTCCTCAGCGTCGCGGAAAGGGCTATAATCTGCGGCCTCGCGCCGAGGCGCTTAAGCCTAAAGCTTAGCCGCCTGAAGAGCCACGCCGCGTTGCTCCCGAAGACGCCCCTGTAAACGTGGAGCTCATCAACGACGAGGTAGCGGAGGTTCCGCAGGAACCACCCATAGTCCTGCCACTTTCTCAAGATGTTGTAGTGGAGCATGTCCGGGGTCGTGAATATCACGTTTGGCCTCTCGCGGAGAATCTCGCGCCTCTCCCGCCAGGGAACGTCCCCCGTCAGGATTCTAGCGCTCACGTGCTTTCCGGTGAGGCGGTAGAATGCGAGGTTCTCAAGCGAAAACTTCTCGAACTGGTTGTTGATGAGCGCGCGGGTCGGGTAGACGAGCAGATAAGTCGCGCGGGGGTCGGAGAGGTAGGAGTCGAATATAGCCAGCCGGAATATCTCGCTCTTTCCGCTCGCGGTTGGGGTGGTTACCGCGATGTTTTTGCAGGAGTAGAGCCTTTCAAGAGCTTTTACTTGGTGGCGATAGAGGGAGAAGCCAAGCTCTTTGAGGAGGGCGTTTACTTCGGGGTTTTTGAAGCGGAACTCGCCGAACTCACCATTGCTCGGCGGGAAAACGTGGACTCTGGCAGTCTCTGCCTTCAGAGGCTTGAGCGTCTCAAAGAGGGACATATTGGTAGGTTTGGAAAGAGGGGCTAAAAAAGTAGCGGGCGCTGGGGCAGGTGAAATCAGAGGCAACCCGCAACCCTTTAAAACCTTCTTCCTCAGCCTAACCCGGTGGTGAGAGATGAGAATCGCGGTCATCGATTACGACAAGTGCAACCCGGACAAGTGCGGTAACTTCCTGTGTGAGCGTGTCTGCCCCGTCAACCGAATGGGCGGAGAGGCGATAGTCATAGACGAGGAGAACTACCGGCCGGTGATCCAGGAGGCGAGCTGTACCGGCTGTGGAATCTGCGTCCACAAGTGCCCCTTCAACGCGATAACCATTGTGAACCTCCCCGAGGAGCTTGAGGAGGGCTGCGTCCACCGCTACGGCGTTAATGCCTTTGTCCTCTACCGTCTGCCGGTCGTCAAGGACGGCATGGTCGTCGGTATCCTTGGACCGAACGGAACCGGTAAGAGTACCGCCGTCAAAATCCTCGCCGGTCAGCTCCTTCCCAACCTCTGCGGCGACAACGACAGCTGGGACAACGTCATCAAGGCTTTCCGCGGCAACGAGCTCCAGAACTACTTCGAGAAGCTGAAGAACGGGGAAATCCGCCCCGTGGTCAAGCCCCAGTACGTTGACCTAATCCCCAAGGCCGTGAAGGGTAAGGTAAGGGACCTGCTCAAGAAGGCGGACGAGAGCGGGAAGTTCGACGAGGTTGTTGAGGAGCTGGAGCTTCAGAACATCCTTGACAGAAATATAGACCAGCTGAGCGGTGGTGAGCTCCAGCGTGTGGCCATAGCGGCGGCCCTGCTGAGGGATGCGCACTTCTACTTCTTCGACGAGCCGTCCAGCTACCTCGACATAAGGCAGAGGCTCAAAGTCGCGAGGATAATCCGCCACCTTGCCGACTCTGGCAAGGCCGTCCTGACGGTCGAGCACGACCTGGCCGTCCTCGATTACCTCAGTGACATAATCCACGTCGTCTACGGCAAGCCGGGAGCGTACGGTATATTCTCCCAGCCAAAGAGCACGCGCAACGGAATAAACGAGTTCCTGAGGGGCTATCTGAGGGACGAGAACGTCCGCTTCAGGCCCTACGAGATACGCTTCACCAAGTCCAGCGAGAGGCAGAGCCAGGCGAGTGAGGTACTCGTCGAGTACCCGCGCCTCGTCAAGGACTACGGCGGCTTCAGGCTGGAAGCCGAACCGGGAACGCTCTACATGGGCGAAGTCGTGAGCATCGTCGGCCCGAACGGTATTGGTAAGACCACATTCGTGAAGATGCTCGCGGGCGTTGAGGAACCCACCGAGGGCAAGGTGGATTGGGAACTTAAGGTCTCCTACAAGCCGCAGTACATCAAGGCCGATTACGAGGGCACCGTTTACGAACTCCTGAGCAGGATTGACGCTTCAAAGCTCATGAACAGCTTCTACAAGACCGAGCTCCTGAACCCGCTGGGCATACCGGACCTCTACGACAGACAGGTCAACGAGCTCTCCGGCGGTGAGCTTCAGAGGGTCGCGATAACCGCGGCGCTGATACGCGATGCGGATCTGTACCTCCTGGACGAGCCGTCGGCTTACCTCGACGTCGAGCAGAGGCTGGCCGTTTCGAGGGCAATAAGGCACCTGATGGAGAAGGAAGGAAAGACGGCACTCGTGGTCGAGCACGACGTCCTCATGATAGACTACATCAGCGACAGGCTTATGGTCTTCGAGGGCGAACCCGGAAAGCACGGTAAGGCGCTGCCGCCCACCGGGATGCGCGAGGGAATGAACCGCTTCCTCGCGGGGGTCGGCATAACCTTCAGACGCGACCCGGACACTGGCAGACCCAGGGCCAACAAGGAGAACAGCGTCAAGGACAGGGAGCAGAAGGAGATGGGCGAGTACTACTACGTCGCCCCGTGATTCTTTTTTCTGTTTATTCTCTCCTCCACACCCTCCACAGCTAAAACCACCGGGTTTTGTGCCTCTGTAAACTTAAATAAACGTTGGCTAACGTTGTTTAACGGTAAACTATGAAAAAGCCCGTAAAGAGGGACTATGCTGAACAAACATGAATCTAAGACTACGATTTCGTGAAAAAAGCTTAAATATGACAGTCTTCAAAAAGAAAAGCGAGGTGAAGAGCCATGGTGTGGAAAAAAGTTATTGCCTTGCTATTTGGTTTGATGATGGTGGCGACGACCGCCTCCTTCGGCCACGTCTCGGCCGCAGATAACAGCGCGACCGTCATACTCGTTAGTGACAACGAGGCCGACTGCACGCTGGCCGAGTACCTTGCCAACGTAACCGGCGCGATTGTCGTGACGACCCCGTGGGGAGTCTACGACCCGAGCGTCACCGCAACCGTGATGAGCTACGGCCCGGATAAGGTTATTATCATAGGAGGCCCCGACGCTGTCGTTGATATGTACCTTGAGGACCTTCAGGAGCTCAACATCCCCGTCGAGCGCTGGTGGGGCAAGAACAGGTACGAGACCAACCTGGCGGTCATAGGAAACGCAACCGCCAAGCTCAGGATAAAGTTTGAGAACAACGTGATAGTGGTTCCGGGCAACGACACCGCCGCGATTAAGGTCGCCCTCAGGAGCGCGGTGAAGGCCCACGGAGTGATAATCTTCGCCAACAACACCACCGACGTAACCAAGGTCATGATGAAGATACAGGTTCATCCCAAGAACATGACCATAATCAGAAGCCCCATCGCTAAGGGAATAGCCGAGAGGATCAGGGAAAGGGTCAGGAACCGCGTTGAGGGTAACGTCACGGAAGTCGAGGTCAACATAACCCGCGAGATGGCGGAGGAGGCCATCATCATAAGCAATGAGCGCATTGCAACCGCCGATGAACTGCTTGCAAACGTTTCCATACTGGAGAAGACACGTCTGCCCGTGGCGGAAAAGATGCTGGGCCTCGCAATGACGGAGCTCGAGAGGGCCAAAGGAGCCTACGCCAAGGGCAACTACGGGAAGGCCTACGGCCAGGCGATAGCCGCCAAGGCCCACGCTGAGTTCGTGATAAGGATGGCCTCAAAGGAGTGGCAGAACAAGGTAAAGCAGAACCGCGCTCTGAATGCCAAGGTCTTCATTAACCGCGTCGAGGCACAGCTCAGGATTATGGAAAGGTCAGGAATGAACGTCACCGAAGTAAGGGCCCTCGTTGACCAGCTCAAGACCGCCATCGAGAACAACGACGAAGATGCCATCAATGACCTGATGGGACAGGTCAGGCAGAAGCTATCCGAGATGTATGTCCACGGAAAGGGCAAGTTTAAGGAGCGCATCGTCCACCCTGCCCGCGGAAAGGGCAGAACGAAGCCGTGAGGCCGCTCTCTGTTCTTTTATATTCTTATCCTTTGCCGAGGCCTCGTGTTCTGAAACCACACATTCTGCTGGACAAAGTCTTTAAACATTCTCCCGTTATGTCGTATAAAAACTGAGAAATTCAGGGGGATCGAGATGCTGCCTGCAGGTAAAATCCCACCGGAAAAGCTTAGGGAGCTTGTTTTCAACCGCCTTGGGGCGCCAGGAGAGAGGGTCATAATCGGTTCGGACCTCGGAGTGGACGCGGCCGCGGTAGACTTTGGGGAGACTGTTCTCGTGGCCTCGACCGACCCAATAACGGGTGCGGAGAAGGAGATAGGTTTCTACGCTGTTCACGTTAACGCCAACGACGTGGCCACCTTTGGGGCAAAGCCGAAGTGGTTCCTCGTTTCAATCCTCCTCCCGGAGAACGCCGATGAGGCCCTGCTCTTGGGGATAATGGAGGAGCTCCACGAAAGCGCCGCGAAGCTCGGTGTCGCAATAGTCGGCGGCCACACGGAGGTAACACCTGGCCTCGACAGGCCCATAGTCGTCGGGACGATGCTCGGAGAGGTTCCGAAGGAGAAGCTCGTGACCTCAAACGGCTCGAAGCCCGGGGATGCGATAATACTCACCAAGTGGGCCGGCCTTGAGGGAACGTCGATAATCGCAAGCGAGCGGGAGGAAGAACTGACCCAGGTATTTGGAAGGGAGTTCGTCGAGAGGGCAAAGAAGTTCATCGACATGATAAGCGTCGTGGAGGACGCTTTAACCGCCAACGAGGTCGGCGTCAACGCCATGCACGACCCCACCGAGGGCGGCGTGGCAAACGGCCTCCACGAGATGGCCGACGCTGCCGGCCTGGGCTTCCGCGTCTACGCTGAGAAAATCCCAATACGGGAAGAAACGCTGAAAATCTGCGAGTTCTACGGCCTCAACCCGCTCGTTCTCATAAGCTCAGGGGCCCTTATGATAGCCGCACCCAAAGAAAAGGCGGAGGGGATAGTCTCTGCCCTTGCAAACCGGGGCATAAACGCGTCCGTCATAGGGGAGTTTGTGGAAGACCCCGGCGTCAGGGTCATCGTTGAGAACGGTGAGGAGAGGCCCCTTGAAAGGCCTGAGAGCGACGAGCTCTGGAAAGTGGTGTGAGCCATCAAATCTCGACAGATATCCTCAGTTTTTCCTCTTCTTCCAGCTTTCTCAGCACTTCCAGTGCCGTCTCGGGGCTGAGGGATATTCTCCTGATATGTTCGTAGGCCTTTCGTATTTCCTCCCTCTCGTAACCCCTGGCGCGCTTCTCCAGATACAGCAGAACGGAGAGAAGGACCCCTTTGATGCTCTTTTCCTGGAGCGGGAGGAGCTTCCACCCACCGTCATAGACGTATGCCACCTTGGGAGTCTCGTCCCCCCTCAGCTCCCCAATGGGAAGGGTGTTCATGCCCTCCCGCGATGTCAGGTATTCAATCAGCATGCTCTCGGAGTAGCCCTCCTGTCTGAGCCCCTGAAAGCTCAATTCAAGCGCCCTCAGGAGGGAGGCGACCCTCTCAATTCCGGTTATCCGGGACTTTGAGAGAAGGGACAATTTGAGCACGGCCTTTTCAAGGGGCTCCTCCTCGATGTTGACGGTGACGAGAACCCTGTCCCTCAGGCGGGAGCCCTCTTCGAAGGCCTTCAGCACTATCCAAACGGCACCGTTCGTTAGTATACCGTATTTAACGCCGGAGTTGAAGCAGTAGCGCGCCAGCTGGCGGAGGGGCTCGTCGCGCCTGATTATATTGACCCCCAGGTTCTTGGCCTCTACGTAGGCAAAGACCTCTCCGTCAAGGATGAGCGCGTAGTCAGCCCTCCCGTCCTCCGTCCGCTCCTCCGGTCTGACCTCCTCGGGGTTATTCCATTCCCATCCCAGTGCCTGGAAGACCTCCTCGATGAGGTGCTGCTTTACGGCCTCCTCATTTTTTACGTAGAGCTCCCTATGCGAGCGGATTTTCTTCCTGACGCTGATTACGGCCCCCATAAGCCCATCCATGCCCATACCTCCAGACCTCTTTACTGCTCTTCCTTGAACCTAAAAGCTTTTGGGCATCGGCCCCAACTTACTCCGGTGGAACTATGTGCAGGATACTGTTTGCAGCTGGTAACGGGGAACGGATACGTCCGTTGCTGGACGCCCTGGTGAAGTCCTCGGAGAACGACCCGTACAAGGAGCGCAGGGGAAAGACGAGGTGGCACAGGGACGGATGGGGATACGTCCTCCTGAAGGACGGCTCGGTAAAGCACTACCGCTCCGTAAGGCCCATATTCAAGGACTCCAAAGCCGTTGATTTCCTCAGGAATGAACTTGAGGGCTTCACAGTGCTGATGGCTCACACGAGGGCGGCCAGCCAGGGGGTTAAAAACCTCTTCAACGTCCAGCCCTTTGCCTTCTCGACAAGAAGGGGCTTCACGTTCTGGCTGCTCCACAACGGGGACCTCGACAAGGCGAGGATTATAGAGCTAGCCGAACTCGACGAGGAAGACCTGAGAAACGCCTCCGACAGCTACACCTTCGCAACCTACCTCTGCAGAAGGCTCCCAAGCCCAAAGCTCGAGGACGTTCTAACCCACTACGGGGCGATAGGAAAGACGACCAAAAGCACGTTCAACACGATGACGCTCTTCCAGAGCTCCGAGGGGGACTTCAGCGCATTCATAACCGCCAGCATGGACGAGAAATATGCCAAGAACCCGCTGAACTATGCCTACGGAAAGCTGCTCCTCATTGAAGACGAAGACCTCTTCGCAGTTACCTCCTCGACCTTTGAGCTGTACCACCCCGCTGACTACAGGGAAATCCCAAACGGAACCGCTTTCTACGTCCGGCTTGGTGAGGGCGGCTTCAGCTATGAGACAGTTCGCCTGTGAAAGGTTATATACGATGCCATCCCACTTTTATTTTGGGTGGGAACATGGAGGGAGATGCCCCGATCAAGGTTTACATGACTCGGAAGCTGATAGGCGTTTCTCCGGACGACAGCGTAAAGCGGGCCTGCGAGATTATGGTGGAGTTCGATATAGGCTCCCTCGTTGTCGTTGAAGAGGATAAGGTGGTGGGGTTCTTCACGAAGAGCGATATAATCCGGCGTGTCGTCATCCCGGGTCTGCCGAACACGACCCCGGTCAGGGAGATAATGAGCAAGGAGCTGATAACCGTTGACGCAAACACCCCGCTGAGGGGGGTGCTCGACCTCATGGCCAAGAAGGGGGTCAAACACATGCTCATCGAGGAAAATGGGGAGATAGTTGGCATATTCAGCCTGAGCGACCTCCTCACAGCCAGCAGGAGAAGGCTTGAGACGGCCATAGCGGCTGAGTGATGCCTATGATACGGATAGCCCACATAAGCGACACACACATAACCGGCGAGAGCGCCTACAAGGGCTACGCCTACGACCTCATCGCGAACGAGATAAACCATGGGGATTTTGACTTCGTGATCCACACCGGGGACGTGACCAACCAGGGCCTCCGCGAGGAGTACGAACGGGCCTCCTACGAGCTTGGAAAAATAAAGAAGCCGCTGGTCGTTATCCCCGGCAACCACGACGTCAGGAACGTCGGTTATGAACTGTTCGAGAAGTTCATAGGGCCGCTCAACGGCGTCTTTGAGTTCGACGGTGGGGTCGTTATCTGGGTCGACTCGACCATACCCGACCTGAGCGACGGCAGGGTGGGCGGCCACAAGTTCCAGTGGCTCAAAAAAAGACTCAAGGAGTACTCGGACAGGAAGTTCAAAATCGTCGCCGCGCACCACCACCTCGTCCCGCTGCCCGACACCGGGAGGGAGAGGAACGTTCTGTTCAATGCCGGCGACGTCCTCGACCTACTCCTCAGGCACGGGGTCAACCTCTACACCTGCGGCCACAAGCACGTGCCCAACGTCTATCGCGTTGAGGACATCGTCGTTGCCAATGCAGGCTGTACATCCTGCAAGAAGACGAGAAAGGGCGATGTCAATAGCTACAACATCATAACGATACACGACGACGGGAGGATCGAGGTCACGATAAGACGCGTGACGGGGGACGAGGTTCGGAAGGAACACAGGCCCATAAGGCCGAAGATATTCGTGCCCCGCGGAAAGCGCCTGCTCAGGATAGTCCAGATGAGCGAGAGCAACGTCTCTGACAGGGTTTATTTCAGAAAGAAGATACTAGAAAACGCGATACACACAATAAACGAAAAGCTGAGGCCGGATATAGTGGTGCACAACGGGGACATCGTGGACATGGGGATAGAGCGCTATTACGGGAGGGCCTACGAGTTCTACGAGAAGATCAAGGCGGAAAAGCTCGTCGTCCCCGGCCACAACGACATAACCTACCTCGGCTACGACCTCTTTAAGGAGTACTTCGGCGAACCGGAAGTCGTGGAGATGAAAAACTTCGCGTTCATCCCGGTGATAAGCGCCCAGTACGAGACGCCGATAGGCGTCGTGGGAAGGATCGGCCAGAGGAAAGTGGCTAGGCACCTCGAGGAGTACCGCGAGAGCTTTACGGCGGTCGTTCTGCACCACAATATAATCCCGATTCCGCGGAGCAGGGAGGTGGGCTTCCTGGAAGATGCGGGGGACGTGCTGAGGACCGTGACGCAGGGTGAGGCTAACCTCGTGCTGACGGGCCACGGAGGCAACTCTTTCGCAGTCAAGGTCGAAAAAACGCCCGTGATCAACGCCGGCTCCGTGAGCTGGGAGCTCCACAGAAATCCCTTCGGAAACAGCTTCAACCTTATAGACATATACCCCAAGATGATAGTCGCCTTCGAGGTTCAGGCAACGTGGGGAAGCGGAAGGCTCCTTGGAATTTGGAAGATAAAGGGGCCCTTCAAGGACCTCTGAGGTCTCTTCCCATTTCCTTCATAAGCCGCTCCATTATGTCGTTCATTATGATGCCCACGGTCTGCTCCAGCTCGACGTTTGTTATCACTGGAACACCGTGCTCCCTGGCCATCTCCACGATGAAATTCTGTATCTCTATAATGGAATCTATGTGTTCGAGGTAGTACTCCGCCGGCCTCTTGCTGTAGCGGGCCCTTTCGTAGAACCTCGCCTCCAGATCCCGCTTGCTGTTCACAGTTATTACGTACATGAAGTCCCTGTCCTTAAGCTCCACGTAGCCTGGAACCAGGTGTATGCCCTCGATGACGGTGTTAAATCCCTCCTTGTGGGCTCTCTCAAGAACGGCCTTGAGGCCAACGGACACGTGGCGGACCTGCTCTTCGAAACCCCTGATAAGGCGGGAGTCTTTTCCTTTAACCCTGCCCGCGGCCCTCCAGGCGAGGAAGGAGGACGTGTGCAAATCCGGGAGAAGTTCAGGCGCTATTATCTTTCTCATGACCTCTCTTATAGTATCCGTCCCTATAACGCTCCTTATGCTCAGGCGGAACGCCAGTTCGGTCGCTATCGTTGATTTTCCAACGCCCGTCGCTCCGCCCAGGAGGATGGTTATCGGCACCTTGAGACTGTGGAACTGGCGCCAGAACAGATAGCGCTTTGCCGCTTCCTTGAAGCCGTGCTCAATAAGCCTCCCGTACGTCAGCTCGCGTATCTCTTCAGTGGTCACCAGCTTGCGCTTCTTCTCCATCAGCTCTTTCTGAACTTCTGTGGCTATGCCGTAGGCTATTCCAACATCGACGCCCGCGAGTGTTATGGAGCGCGTGAGGATTCCCCTCGAAAACGGGAGGCGTATCTTCCTCTCGGGGTCAGTCACGATTATCATGCTTTTCCCTCCAGTATCGAGCGGCCGAGCTCAAGGACGGCCTTTCTCAGGTCCTTCCCATCTATGTTGACCGGCTCGTTATCCAGGTAAATCACTTCGATTCCTCTCTCCAGAGCCCATCTCGTGACCACATCAACGGCCGCAGCTTTGAGCTCAACCGCCACTGCATCCATATCCCCGAATCCTTCAAGGTCCCTCCTGAGGAGCGGCCTCTTCGAAAGGTTGCCCGAAGTGTAGGGCACCTCCGCACCTAATCCCTCAAGGTGCTTCTTCGCCGTTGACAGGGCCTCGCTGGAGGTCATGACCAGACCGAGCCGTTTGTTCGAAACGTCCCCGAGCGGCCTGGGGCGGAAGGCCGTGAAGTGCAGGTCGGCGTCGGGGTTAATGTCCAGTATCGCGTCCCGCAGGGCTTCCCGCTTGTCTTCATCCACGGAATCCGCCATCGTAACGACCACCACATCCGCCAGGGAGATCCTGAAGGGGCCGAAGTATCCCCTTATGAAGTCGAGCTTTTGCCTGGCGCCCACCACGACAACGTACCTATCCGCCCTGTAAGCGGGAAACGTCGCCCCGCTGCCCTCAAGAATTATTAAATCGTTCGGCAAGCTCTCTGCAAGCTTAACGCCTTCCTCCACCACGTCGAAGAAAGGAAATCCGGCCATTCCACCGCCGCACCTTCTACAGCCGATCGTCGTTACGCGCGAGGTTAACGCGTCTTCAAAGTGGTCGGAGGCGGCGTGTTTCCCGCTCTCTGCGAACCGGAGCAGGAACTCGGGGGTTATATTGAACTTATCCCCCTCAATAAGCTCCGGTTCTTCAGGGCCTCCTCGCCCCATTGTGACTATCACGGGCTTTGCTATCCCCTTGAGAGTCCTCGCAATGAAGCCGCTGACCGCGGTCTTGCCGACTCGCTTTCCAGTCCCGATGACCGCGAGACTCGGCTTTTCGGGCTTTTTGAGCGGCTTCGGTGTGAACGTGAAGTCTGCCCCCCGGTATGTAACACCATGGAACATACACAGGGATGCAATCCTGAAGCGGTCTTCGTAGTTCAAAACCGGCTCGTCGCTCAGGTCAACTACCTCAGAAACATCGTTCTCCTTCAAGGCCCTCACAAGGGCGGTAATGTAGTCCTCCGCGTGATACACGGGAATTCCAAGCTTATCCTCGATATCCTTAATGCCGCCAATCTTCTCACTCCCGCCCAGAAAGACGGCGCAGCAGACGCCACCGAGCCTCTCTACGGCCCACGCGGTAACGTCCGGATAGTGCTCGCCGTCGATAAGGACGAGCCTCTGGGTTTTCATATCATCACCTTAACCAGTATCTTCGTGGGACAATTTAACCTTTTGGAGTGTGGCTCCGGTGACACTCTCCCGAAGGTGACACGTCACCCTGGAGAACCGCAGGAAGGGTTATAAACCCCAAGGGAGTATAGCTATTGGCGGCCGCCCAAAGCGGCCCCATTGAAAGGAGGTGTATGAAATGGCTGAGCTGATTGTTAAGAGTAAGGTTAAGGAGGCCGTTAAGGCCGTCGACCCCGAGATGAGGGTCAACCCAGAGTTCTTCGACGCCCTTGAGGCAGAGGTCAAGGCCCTCATCGAGAAGGCCGTCAAGAGGGCCAAGGACGAGGGCAAGAAGACCCTCTACCCGAGGCACGTCTGAGGTTCCTGTTTTTCCATTCCATCGATGCCCTTTTATTCTCCTTTTCCCAACTTTTGCGGTGGTAACATGGCCCTGAGAAAGCTTGGAGATTCGGCTTATCTTTACCCCGGCAGTCCCTCCACCCTGATAAAGGTTCTCGAGGAGGGGGCCCTTCTGATAGACCCCGGCCACGGCAGCGGGCGGCACAAGGACCTGAAAAGGGAAGCCCGAAAGCTCGGGGTCGAAATAAATGCCCAGCTCGCTACCCACGGCCACGCTGACCACGTGGCGGTTGCGACGAAAATCGACGCCCCACTGTTTATACACCGCTTTGAGTTCTCGGTATCCGAGAGCCCCCTGAACAGGGAGCTGCTCACCTTCGGCTCGAAAGCGCCCAGAGGTTTTCTCGTCTTCCAGTTCCCAGGGGAGGTCAAGGTTCACGCGGTTTTTGAGTGGGACGACGAGCTCTTTGGGGTCAAAGCAGTAAGGCTCAACGGCCACTCGCCGGGAATGACCGGATTCCTCGACGAGGAAAACAGCCTAATCTACGCCGGCGACGCCTTCTTCGGGGAGAAGGTCATAACCTCGGTCGGCCTGCCCTACCTGGTTGACCAGGACTTATTCAAAGCTTCAATTACAGAATTAAAGAATTATGCAGAGAAGGGCTACACCCTAATACCCTCCCACGGCAGGCCGGTGGAGGGGGAGGACGCGCTCGAACTGCTCGACTTCAACCTTGCCCGCGTCGTGGAGGCAGAAAACCTCATCCTGGACATCCTGAGCGAAGGCCCACTGAGTCTCGACGGTCTTGCATTCAGGATAATGAAGCACTACGGCGCTGAAGTTACGCCCCAGAAGCTGGCGCTCAACCTCGTCCCGGTGAGGGCCTTCATAGCGAAGCTCTACAACGAGGGGAAAGTCAGTGCGGTCGTTGATAACGGACTAAAATGGAGAGCTGAGAAAAGCTAGAGCGCTCACTCATCGTCGGGATAGCACAGGTAGCGGTAGGGACAGAACTTGCACATGTATGAATACTCCCCCTTGGGGGGCTTCCCCTTTTCATAGTGTCTCTTGACGTTGTAGAAATGTCTGAGTGTCTCGCGGAAGAGCTTGCCGTCGTAGGGGACTTCGAAGGCCCTGAAGTTCGGCCCCTTCACGATGGGGAAGCGGGAAAAGTCTATCTTGCGGATGATTTTCATGGGCTCCTCGTGGAGCTTGATGTAGTAGAGGTAGCCGTACTCCGCCTCAGCCCAGCGCATGTATATGTTGAGCTGAGCCATGTGGTAGTCGTAGGGCTTGCTTGGCAGGCTGGTCTTGCCCTTGATCTCGATGGGAAAGTCCCCGATGGCGTCGATCCTTCCGTGTATCTCAAAACCGAGCCTGTTGGAGCGCAGAACAAGGTGCTTCTCAAGCTCGAAGCCAAAACGCTTTGCCAGAATCTCCCCAAGGACGTTGTGTGTATTCACTCCCTGGTTCAGCCTCACCCTCACGAACTCGGGCCATTTTTCGGGGTAGCCCTTGATGCGAAAGTATATCCTCCTCGGGCAGGTGAGGGCCTCACTCGCGTAGAACTCCAGAAACCCGTCGTTTTCATTGCTCCCGTTGCTGCTCATGGTCTTCCCTCCAGGATCGGGGCGGGTCATCGGCCCGCGAACCTCTCCGCCCCTGCGTCAGCTAATACCGACGTCATCACCAATCAGTCTGGGCAAGGGTCGTCATCCGCTCGGAGAGTTAAGGCTAACCCACCATTTAAAGCTTTGGGAGAAAGTGAGGTTAAAGGAAAGGGGTTAAAGAACAGTACCCCTCTTCCTCTTGAGTGAATAGCTCAGCCCGTACGCCGGCCAGATGCTCGGCGGCTGCTCGTAGTGGTGGAGGTTCCTCAGTATCTTCTCCGCGGTCTTCCGGTTCTTTGCCTTAACGCGGAGAACACCACGCTCGAGCTCGACGACCCCATTGGACAGCCTCAGGGTGAGCTTTGAGCCGTCGACCTCAGGGCGGGCCTTCATCAAAAGCTTCCTGTAGTCCTCGTATGCCTCCCTGCTGAGCCTCTGTTCGAGAAGTACGGGCTTTTCACGTGACTTAAACAGACGGGAGAACCAACTACTTGAAGATTCGTCATCCATACTCTCCATCGACCTCCGGAGGACTTCTCGGTTTAAATTTGGCCTCCAGGTTTTTAAGGCTTTCTCCTCGCTTTTTGCCGAAACGGCAAACGGAAGGATTTTTAAGCTTATCTTGATGAGTAAGGCCGATGGTCAGGACACAGCTCATAAAGCCCAGGATCAGAGAGATACTCTCACGCGAACTTCCGCCAGGGTTAGTCTCAATGCTCCCAAAACACTGGGTTCAGATAGGCGACGTGCTAATTCTGCCGCTCAGACAGGAGCTCGAGCCGTACAAGCACAGGATAGCGGAGGTCTATGCAGAGGTTCTTGGAGTTAAAGCCGTCCTTAGGAAGGGCAGGATAGGAGGAGAGTTCCGCGAGACAAACTACGAACTCCTATACGGGAACGATACCGTAACAATACACGTCGAGAACGGGATAAAGTACAAGCTGGACGCCGCGAAGGTCATGTTCTCCCCGGCCAACGTCAAAGAGCGGGTCAGAATGGCCGAGGTCGCGAGGCCGGGCGAGCTGGTCGTCGATATGTTCGCCGGAATCGGACACCTCAGCCTCCCTATGGCGGTTCACGGGAAGGCCAGGGTCATCGCAATAGAAAAGAGCCCGTACACGTTCCGCTTTTTGGTTGAGAACATCGAGCTGAACAGGGTTCAGGACAGAATGACTGCTTACAACATCGACAACCGGGACTTTCCGGGGAAGAACATAGCAGACAGGATTCTAATGGGATACGTGGTGAAGACCCACGAGTTCATCCCCAAGGCCCTGAGCATAGCCAAAGACGAGGCGGTTATTCACTACCACAACACCGTTCCAGAGAAGCTTATGCCCGAGGAGCCGTTTAAGACTTTCCAGGAAACCGCGAGGGAGTACGGCTACGAGGCCGAGAAGCTCAACGAACTGATAATCAAGCGGTACGCTCCAGGGGTCTGGCACGTCGTCGTTGATGTGAGGGTCTTCAAGAAGTGACCGGCCCCTCTTCTAACCATTGGGAATGCATATGCCAGTGAAAAGGCGGTTTTAGAACGCCACCCGAATCACCTACATGGTGCATTCGTGAGACTTTTTGTTCCATCAAATAAACTTTTGGCCGGTTGTGTAAGGGGCCGTTCTTGGATGTTAACGACTAGACTTAACATAACAAGTATTGTGAAACATGTCCTTTTGCGAAGACCTTATATCCTTCAATCCGAAAATCTTTCGAGGTGATTCTGAAATGGAGGCAAAAGGTGGCTACTGGGGCAAGATTCTGAGGGTCAACCTGACCACCAGGGAGGTCAAGGTTGAGCCCCTTCCCGAGGAGTTCCCGAGGAAGTACCTCGGCGGCGTTGGCTTTGGAACCAGGGTTCTCTACGACGAGGTCCCGGCGGGCGCGGACCCCCTCGGGCCCGAGAACAAGATGATAATCACGCCCGGTCTGTTCGTTGATACCGGCATTGGAACCGGCTCCAAGACCGCATTCAACTTCAAGAGCCCGCTCACCGGCGGCTACGGAAGGGCCATGGCCGGTGCCGAGATGGGCGTCCAGCTCAAGAGGGCAGGCTACGACATGCTCATCATCGAGGGCAAGAGCGACGAACCCGTCATGCTCATCATCAACGACGATGAAGTCAAGATCGTTCCCGCCGACGGCTACTGGGGCCTCACCACCGGCGAGGCAAGGTCCAAGGCCAAGGAGGAGTACCCCGGCTATGCGACCGCGTTCATCGGCCCCGCGGGCGAGAGACTCAGCCTCATCTCGACGATCGAGACCGATGACAGGCAGGCTGCCCGTGGAGGGCCCGGTGCCGTCCTCGGAAGCAAGAAGCTCAAGGGTATCCTTGTGAAGGGCAGCAAGAAGGCCCCGATAGCCAGCCCCGAGAAGTTCCGCGAGCTCCTGAAGAAGTGGGCCCTCGTCTTCAAGGACCACCCGGCCACCAAGGCGGACATGGACTACGGAAGCGGTGAGTTCCTAGACTGGATGAACCGCGAGCGCGGTACCTTCCCGAC
>Ga0209834_10000932_pt1 | contig 17139 bp, 29 predicted proteins | sample Mar14236cmmetaG_FD_184134 | JGI IMG/M metagenome (GOLD analysis project Ga0209834, IMG submission 184134) | Marine hydrothermal vent microbial communities from Guaymas Basin, Gulf of California to study Microbial Dark Matter (Phase II) - Marker... ...
GGGAGTAAATTCAGGTTTGTGTTTACCGATGATGAGTTTGGAAATAACGGTTGACAAACGCCCAAGGTTCTTTCCTTTGGCATCCACCAAGACCCATTTCCTGCTAATATCTTCAATTTTTGGATAAAATGTTTTCTTCACGATCTTGTACTCCACAATATTCCAATTGACTTCTTTTTATAAGGTCAATCTTGATATTTCACTTCGACCAATGATAATCCTCGTGCGGGAGCCAATCCTTGCGCTTCTGTCCCGGTTGGGTTATCCAGGTATTTATTAATCATATCATCTGGTTCTATCCCTTGGCCAATCCTAACCAGGACCGCAACGATGTGCCGGACCATATGGTATAAAAACGCATTGCCTTCAAGTTCAAAAACCAGCTTAGTTCCTTTTTTTCTCCAGGCTGCCCTGCTCATCTCCCTGATTGTACTTCCGCCGGGTTGATGAGGTTTCCCTAAAGCGGCAAAATCATGAGTCCCGATCAATTGCCTGGATGCTTTTTCCATCAAATTGACATCCGTTTCGGGCCATACTCTCCAGATATACCTCTCCTGGAGTGGATCCCTGGTAGGACTGTTAATGATCTGGTACTGATATTCCCTGGACAATGCATGATACCGGGGGTGGAAATCAATCTTTGTCCGTTTGACCTCAACAGCCGAGATGTCTTGCGGTGTAACCGCGTTGATTGCTTTCTGTAGCTCCTTTTCAGTGTGACCCCAATCCATATCGAAAGCGATCACCTGTCCTGCTGCGTGCACTCCGGCGTCTGTCCTGCCGGCAAATAAAACTGACTTTCCCTTCCAACCAATTTTGAGCAATCCCCGTTCCAGTTCTCCCTGGACTGTCCTCAGCTCCGGTTGATATTGCGAGCCATGGAACTCAGTCCCATCATAAGAAAGTTGAACCTGAAAGCGATCGCTCAATATTTTCTACTCTTCCACCAGCTCAAGAACTACCATTTCCGCGGCGTCGCTAGTGCGGGGGGGCAGTTTAAACATACGGGTGTATCCACCCGGGCGGTTGAGATAGCGGGGTGCCAGCTCATCAAATAATTTCTTGACGATATCTTTGTCATTATCCAAGCGGGATGCTGCAATTCTTCGGGCATGAACTTTCCGGGCTGCTTCTGCATCCTGGGATCGTTTTGCCAGGGTGATTAGTTTTTCGGCCGGCTGCCGGATGAATTCCGCTTTGGCACGGGTGGTTTGAATACGTTCATTTTCAAATAGCTGCTTAATCATTGTTCGCCTTAGAGCTGCCCGTTGACCTGAATTCCGTCCTAATTTCTTTCCTGCTACCTTATGTCGCATAATTACTCCAAATCCAAATCGATTTCCAGGAGGTAGCCATGTTCTGCTAATTTATCCTTCAATTCGGTTAAACTTTTGACACCGAAATTCCGGATTGATAGCAAAGCATCATCTCCCTTCGTATTTAATTCCATAACCTCGCGGACAGTGGTGATTCCAGTCCTCTTGAGTGAGTTGAATACCCGAACTGACAGATCCAATTCTTCAATGGGGATATCCACGATCTCATCCACCGGCTCTGCAGGTTCTTCCACTTCCACCATGGCGGCCAGTGATTCTGCTGTCACCCCGGCCAGATGCTGCAAATGCCCCATCAGGATCTTGGCGCTTCTGCTTAATGCCTCTTCGGGTTCCAGTGTTCCATCTGTCCAAACTTCGATTTCCAGGTTGTCATACACGGTATTTTGTCCAACCCGGACGGAGCCGACTTCGAAATTGACCCGCTGTACCGGATTGTAGATCGCATCGATGGGGAGTTCACCAATCGGAAGCCGATCTTTGCGCTCCTCAGTGGGTATATATCCCCTACCCCTGCCAACTGTCATCTCAATGGTTAACGGTTTTTTTCTTCCGTCAACAGTCATCAGGTACAGTTCAGGGTTAACAATCTCTATTTCAGCTGGCGTAATAATATCAGCAGCGGTAACCACACCTTCACCTTTCACTTCCAGGTGCATATTAGACAGGTCACCTTCGTGCAGAGTCAAACGCAGCTTCTTTATATTCAACATTAAGCGCAGCACATCCTCCTGGACTCCGGGAATCGTATCATATTCATGATCGACTTCCGTGATCCGGAGGGAAGTCACAGCGGAGCCTTCCATCGAGGATAACATCACCCGGCGCAGGGCATTTCCCAGTGTTATGCCGTACCCGCGTTCCAGGGGATTGATCTCATATTTTCCATAGGCCCGAGCTTCAGCAACCCGCTCAATTTTTGGTGTTACCATATTATTCATTCCTAGCACGGTTCACCTCTCCCTAATCCTATTCTTTCTTTTCTGTTCCATGCCGATTACCGAGAATAATACTCAACGATCAACTGTTCATTGAGATTACCATCAATCTCTGATCGTTCTGGTAAACGAACTACACTACCGGATAAGGATTCTAGATCTCGGTTGACCCATTCTGCCGGGTTCCTGTTTTCAGCTTCTTTAGGTAGGTTCTTAAAGAAGGTCCTTTTTTGGGAACCTTCCCTGACACTGATATTGTCTGTGGTTGTGATGATCACAGACGGAACATCAGTTCGCCGATTGTTGACATTAAAATGTCCATGGGTCACCATCATACGGGCCTGAGCCCGGCTGGCGGCGTATCCCATCCGATAAACTACGTTATCCAGGCGGGATTCCAGGATCTGAAGCAGATTCAAACCTGTCAGACCACGCCGCTGCTGGGCAGTGGCATAGTAGCGTCTGAACTGTCGCTCGGAAATATCATAAATTCTGCGGGCTTTCTGCTTTGCTCGCAGCTGGCGGGAGAAATCCGATTCACGATTGCGGCGGAACTGGGCACTCTTACCATGTTGTCCCGGAGGATAACTCCGGCGTTCAAAAGCACATTTATTGGTAAAACAGCGTTCCCCTTTCAGGAACAGCTTTTCACCTTCTCGACGGCAAACTTTACATTTTGCCTCACGATATCTTGACATAACAACTTCCTCTTTTATCTCTTATGCAACTTCCAATAATTTCTTTTACAGTCTTTCCTGAAGGAAAGATCTCACTACACACGGCGCTTCTTGGGCGGGCGGCAGCCATTATGGGGAACTGAAGTAACATCAGTAATTGAGTTCAGTTTTAATCCCATGGCTTCAATAGCCCTTAAGGAAGCTTCGCGTCCGGGACCAGGTCCGTTAATAAAGGCATCAGCCTCACGGATTCCCATACCCATTGCCTTTTTAACTGCATCTTCAGCCGCTAAACGAGCTGCGAATGCGGTGCTCCGGCGAGAGCCTTTTAATCCAACTGCGCCGGGACTGCTCCAGCACACGGTGTTACCCTGATGATCAGTGACCGTAATAATCGTGTTATTGAAGGTCGCCCGAACATGAATCTTACCGGAAGCGAGTGATCTCTTTTTTCTCCGACCGCCTTTTGGGCGGGATGCTTTTTCAGCCATAGTACCTCTTCTATCTTCTTAAGTTGATCTTTCGGTCAACCAACTGCTGTTTTCAATGTCGCGGGGAGGAAAGGCTCCCATTTAATGGATAACAACAGCTGGTCAATATTCCAATATCGCCGAAAAGGCGAATGGAAATTTTCCCAAAGTTTAGGTTTTCTGCATACCTCGGCGTCGACCTCGGCCAGCAACCGTTTTCTTGGGACCTTTGCGGGTGCGTGCGTTTGTCTTCGTGCGCTGACCGTGAACAGGCAAACCCCGTTTGTGGCGAAGACCGCGGTAGCAGCCAATTTCCACCAGGCGTTTGATATTCATCTGCACTTCACGGCGCAGGTCACCTTCTACTATAAAATTCTTATTGATGTATTCCCTTAACCCTGTGATCTGGCTGTCGGTTAGTTCTTCCACCCGGGTCTCGGGATTTACGCTTGCTGCGGCGAGAATCTCCTTAGACCGGGTTAAACCAATGCCATAAATATAGGTTAAGGCAATTTCTACGCGTTTGTTACGCGGTAAGTCAACACCTTGAATACGAGCCATACTTTTTTACCCTTGCCTCTGTTTATGCTTTGGATTTTCACAAATGACGTAAACTCGTCCCTTACGTCGCACTATTTTACATTTCTCACAGCGTTTCTTTACAGAAGAAGACACTTTCATGATTACACTTCCTTGTTAAACTTGGATCCTGCTTTCCAGCAAACGTACTATTATATCCTATTGAATATATCCAGTCTAGGGAACTATTCTTCAGTTCTCCTTGACCTTAGTCAAAATCAACGGGCCGTTGGCGGTTACCGCAACGGAGTGTTCATAATGTGCCGTTAAGGAATGGTCTGCCGATATGACAGTCCATTCGTCTGATAAAACCCTGGTTTTGTGTGTTCCTACCAGGACCATTGGCTCAATTGCGATAGTCATTCCTTTTTTCAGCACCAGACCCTGGCCTGGAATGCCGAAGTTTGGTACCTGGGGTGGTTCATGCATCTGCCTCCCCACACCATGACCGGTGTACTGCCGGGGAACATGATAACCGAAGTTTTCCACATGTTCCTGGATTGCTGCCGATACATCCCCAAGATGTTTCCCGGAAAGGACCTGCTCGATTCCCTTATAAAGGGATTCGCGGGTGACGCGGATCAAGCGGCTTTCTTCTTCACCGATTTCACCCACACCCTGTGTGAAGGCGGAATCGCCGATATAGCCATCCAGCGTTGTGCCGCAATCCACAGATACGATATCGCCTTCCATCAGCTCCCGGCCGCTCGGAATACCATGCACCATCTCTTCATTGATGCTGATGGTCAGGGTTGCCGGGTAAGGGTATGGTCCTGGATATCCCTTGAAAGTGGGTATTCCACCGTGATCCCTGATAATCGTTTCTGCCGTTCGATCCAGGTCTCTGGTCGAGACACCGGGTTTGATCAGTTTCTTGATTTCTTCCAGAGCCAGGGCATTTACATGCCCCGCTGCCTGCATTTTTTCGATCTCAAGTTCAGTTTTTATAAACTGCTCATCCAAAGAAATCATCGTTACATCCAAACCTGGTTCCAAATTCCTGAAAACACACTGCCCGTTCTAATTTATTAACGTACTAATAACTTTTCATCATATCCATGCAGTTTCAATTCCGCATCAATATTCTGGAAAGTATCTCTAACGACGCCTACCACGATCAACAAACCTGATGACGTGATCAACATAGTTCCTGTGCCCCCGCTGCTTAGTTCAGTCAGTCCAATTGCGGACAAGAGCAAACCGAGCACAAAAGGCAATACTGCGATGGTTCCCAGGAAAAACGCTCCCGGGAAAGTAATGCGACGCAGAACTTTTGTAAGGTAACGCTGGGTGGGAGCACCCCGGCTGACGCCAGGAATCTGGGCGCCGGCCCGTTTCAGGTTGGAGCCATAATCCTGTTGGGCAAATAACACATCGGTATAGAAGAAAGTAAAACCGATCACCATCAGGAAATACAGCAGCCAGTACCAGGGGGACTGTCCACCAAAGAGCGCCTGGGTATTTGTCGCCAGGTTTTGCACCCACAAACTCTCTGATTGCACAAAGAAGCTGGCCACAATAGCCGGGAAGGTCAAAAGCGATTGACCGAAGATCAGCGGGATCATGCCTGCCATATTAACTTTCAAAGGCAGGGAGCCTTTTACTGGCATGGATTGGCGGTTTCCGACTCTGCGTCCGGGGTACATCACCGGAATATTTCGTTGTCCTTGCTGCACATAAACGATCGCAAAAATGATCAATACTGTCAGAAGCAGCACAAAGGCCAGGGTGACCCATGGGCTGGCAGTCAACTGGATAATGGATCCAAAATTAGCTGGGAGTCTGGAGACAATACCGGCAAATATCAATATGGAGAGACCCTGATTACGGATACCATACTCAGAGATCAGTTCACCCAACCAAATCGCAAACATGGTACCGGCTGTCATACTGGCTATGATCGCAATACTGGGAATCAGCGAGCTTCCACTGAAACCGAAGTTGCTGATGATTGGGATACCACCAGCCAGGTTGGAAAAGATTCGGATCTGGCCGATCGCCTGCAGTGCAGCCATGGGGATGGCCAGGATATAAGTCCAGCGTTCCATCCATTTGCGGCCTTCCTGAGGATCCTCTTCCATCTTTGCTTGCAGGGATGGAATAATCGGAACCAGGAGCTGCAGAATAATCTGAGCTGTAATGTAGGGATATACACCCATTGCCAGCACAGAGAAATTGGATACAGTGCCGCCTGATAACATATCCAGGATGCCAACGAATGTACTTCCTGCACCGCCGCCTGAAATGATAGAAGCAATCGCTCCTCGATCAGCGCCGGGAATCGGAACATGAGCTGCCAGACGGTAAATTACCAGAATCATTACTGTGATCAGTAATTTTCGCCGGATATCTTCTGCTTTCCATAAATAACGCCAAGCAGATGTTTTCATTTCTCTTCTCTCCTACGTTCAATCCTATTCAGAATTGAAATAGATTCTCTAATCTTACGAAAGTTAATCGATTAACCTTCAATTACCTCAACACTGCCACCAGCTTTTTCGATTTTCTCCACAGCTTTACGGGTAAATCGGTGGGCTTTGATTTTAAGAGGTTTCTTGAGGTCACCCCGTCCCATGATAACCACTGGTAGGCCTAAAGTGTTGATTAACTCAGCTTCCCTCAATACATCTGGGTTCACTTCGGAATTTTTACGGAATTGGGACAGTTTTTCCAGGTTTACTTCCTGGAACTCGACCCGGTTGAAATTCTTGAATCCAGGTTTTTTAGGCATCCGGCGATAAAACGGTGTATCGCCACCTTGGTGATGGAGAGATACTCCCCCACCCGCCCGTGAATTCTGACCGTTCATACCTCGGCCCGAAGTTTTGCCCATACCGGATCCGTAGCCGCGTCCAACACGTTTTCGGTCCTTTTTTGAGCCTTTATTGGGTTTCAAATCGTGCAGTTTCATAATCAAATTCCTTCAGATCTGCTTACTCAACCTCAATAAGGTGTTTCACTCGTTCAATCATCCCCAATACGCTGGGATGATCCGGGCGTTCCACTATCTGGTTGATTTTTCTCAAACCCAGGGCTTCCAGGGTTCTGTGCTGGGGTTGAGTCCGTCCATGAGGACTTCTTACCAGCTTGATTTTTAACATGGTATCTTTTTTCTTAGCCATGGTCTTTCCCTCGATCCCAGAAGGGGATCAATTTTTCGGCGTCTACACCGCGCATGGCAGCTTCTTCATAGGGATCTTTAAGTTGATCCAATCCCTTGATTGTTGCTGCGGCAATATTCATAGAATTGTTGCTGCCCAGAGATTTCGTTAAGATATTTGAAATTCCAGTCACTTCAACTACGGCGCGAACAGCGCCAGCTGCGATAACACCGGTTCCCTCAGATGCAGGTTTCAACAACACTTTAGCGCCGCTGAGTTTCCCAATCACTTTGTGGGGAATGGTGGTGTCGTAGATCGCTACGGGATGCATATCATCTTTTGCGTTGGAAGCTGCTTTACGAATGGCATCTGGGACGGATTTGGCCTTACCCATTCCGATACCCACCCTGCCTTTATGATCACCAGCAACCATGTGCACTCGGAAGGAGAACCGTCGGCCGCCTTTTACCACAGTTGCAACACGCTCGATGTTAATAATCCTTTCGTCAAATTCTTTTTCAGCCTTATCTTTATAACCGTTTGTCATAACCTTCTCCCGGTTTGGAAACTAAAACTGCAAACCTTTTTCACGAGCGCCATCAGCCAGAGCTGAGACGCGGCCAATATACTTGTTGCCGCCACGGTCAAAAACCACTTCACTAACGCCTATTTTCTTGGCGCGTTCCGCAATGGCCTCGCCAACCAGTTTCGCCTGTTCTTTTTTAGTCTTACCCTTGACTTTCTTCCTTAACTCCGGATCGATGGTCGATGCGGAGGCCAGGGTATGACCTTTTTTATCATCAATCACCTGAACATAGATTTCGTTCAGACTTCGATATACATTTAAACGAGGTCTTTCGGCAGTGCCAAAAACACGCCGGCGTACTCGATAATGTCGTCTTTTGCGAGCATCTGCTCTGGTTTTATTTTTCGCCATATTATGCTACCTTACCCGCTTTGCCTGCTTTGTGGCGGACATACTCATCTTTATATCGAATGCCTTTACCTTTATAGGGTTCCGGCGGTCTAACTTTACGAATATCAGCAGCTATCTGCCCCACTGCCTGCTTATCAATGCCAGTAATGAAGACCTGCTGGGCTCGATCACCGACCTCAAAAGTGATACCAGAAGGCGGTTCGATTTCGACAGAGTGAGAATAGCCAACATTTAATGTCAGGTTCTTACCCGTCATACTGGCCCTGTAGCCAACACCTACCAGCTGAAGTTCCTTCTGATAACCTTCTGTCACACCAATGATCATATTCTGGATCAAAGCTCTGGTGGTTCCATGTAAGGAACGCATTTCCCGGGCATCAGAGGGACGCTTTACGGCAATTTCTCCATCTGCGAACGCAATCTTAATCTTGGGGGAAAAATTAAATTCCATTTCACCTTTCGGTCCCTTGATCTTGACATACGATCCATCTATTTTTACTTCTACGCCGGAGGGAACTGCAACCGGCAATCGTCCAACTCTAGACACGTTACTTTCTCCTTTTGTCCTTAATTGTGCTTTCCACAATCCGGGACCATACCTTCTACCAAACCTTACAGACTACTTCTCCACCGACACCTAACTTCTTAGCTGTCCGTCCTGTCATCACGCCTTTGGAGGTCGAGAGAATGGAAATTCCCATTCCTGACAAAACATAATGGATTTCGTCCTTCCCGGCATAAATGCGCTGGCCAGGCAGGCTGACGCGTTCCAGATTAGTGATTACGGAACGTTTAGTTCGCCTCTTGCCAACATACTTCAGGCCTAGGGTTAAGGTTTTATGGGCTGAATCTTCAATATCTGTAGTTTCATAGCTGCTGATGAATCCTTCTTCAGCCAAAATCTTTGCAATGGAGATTTTCATCTTTGAGCTGGGCATCACCACTTGGGGATGTTCAGCCCGCACTGCATTTCGGATTCGCGTTAGCATATCAGCAATTGGATCATTAAAGCTCATTACTCATCCTCCATCCAACTTACCAAGATGACTTGACAACACCGGGGATCTTCCCCTCGAGTGCCAACTCACGGAAACAAATTCTGCATAGACCAAAACGGCGCATATAACCACGGGGGCGGCCGCATTTTTTGCAGCGATTGATCTCCCTCACCTGGTATTTTCTTCTACCGTCGCGAGCAATCATACTTTTCTTTGCCATTATTGGTTATCCTCCTTAAACGGCATTCCCAATTTCCTAAGCAACTCTCGACCTAATTCGTCTTCCTGGGCAGAAGTCACAATTGTTACTTCCATACCACGGATCTTGCTGACCTCGTCGTAATTCACTTCCGTAAAAACCAGCTGCTCAGTGATACCAAGGGTATAGTTTCCCCGGCCATCAAATGATTTGGGAGAAACTCCTCTAAAGTCACGCACCCGGGGTAATGCGACATTCATGAGTCGATCCAGGAATGACCACATTTTATATCCCCGCAAGGTGACGGATGTGCCAATGGCTGATCCTATCCTCAACTTAAAGTTGGCGATATTCCGCTTGGATTTATTGATCAGGGGCTTTTGACCGGTGATCTTAGTCAGATCACGCACAGCCTCATCCAGGAGTTTGCCATTATCCAGCGCATCACCCACACCAATATTCACAACCACTTTTTGGATGCGAGGGCACTGCATAATGTTTTCCAATCCAAAATCTTTTACAAGACTTGGCACGATCTCTTTCTGATAACGTTCTTGTAGTCTATTCATTCATCAGCTCCAACAATCAATCAAACAACGCATCGCACCGTTTGCATACCCTGTGAACCTCGCCATCCTTGCGGGAAATTCCCACCCGGGTGGCCTTTCCACAGGAAGGGCAAACCAGCATGACATTGGATATATGGATCGGACCTTCCATTTCAATAATGCCCGGTGCCATGGTCCTTCCCTGGGCTTGAATCTGCCCCTGGTGTTTCTTGCGGATATTTATCCCTTGTACGGCAATCCGTCTCTTTTCCCGGTAAACCTTGATGACTTCACCTCGTTCACCTCTATCAGCTTTCCTTCCACTGATCACTTCTACGGTATCGCCTTTGCGTATTTTAAATTTCACAATAATTACTCCTGCTTTGTACTTCCCTAAACAGTCTCTGGTGCCAGGGAAACGATTTTCATATATCCTCTTTCACGAAGCTCACGAGCTACCGGTCCGAAGATACGGGTGCCTCTGGGGTTAGTGCCGTCGGTATCCAGGATTACTACGGCGTTGTCATCAAATTTGACGGTAGACCCATCTTTTCGGCGCCATTCCTTGGCAGTGCGTACAACTACTGCCCGGACAACTTCATGGGCCTTTACTGCTCCCTGTGGATTGGCACTTTTAATGGTCCCAACAACCACATCGCCAACTCCGGCATAACGCCGGGTGGATCCGCCTAAAACCCGGATCACAAGTAATTCTCGGGCGCCGGAATTATCGGCAACATTAACTCTTGATTCTTGTTGTATCATTGCTGCCTCCGATTAAACATGCTCGGGAGAAACCGTCTTGCGGATGATTTCTTCCACTGCCCATCGTTTTGTCTTTGAGATCGGTTTTGATTCAACTACTAAAACCTTATCTCCAATTTCACATCCCAGCTCATCATGCGCTTTGACATTACTATGTCGTTCGATGACTTTTTTGTACAAGCGATGGCGGAAACGTCGGGTGATACTGACCGATACGGTCTTGTCCATTTTGTTGCTGGTCACTACACCAGTCATGCGTCGGCGATTACTCATGCTTCACCTTCCACTGCGGCATTCAGCTCGCGTTCATTTAATATGGTCACAAGTCTGGCATGTAATCGCTTGGCCTCTCGTAACCGGGATGTATCCAATAATTCACCGGTTGACTGTTGAAATCGCAGGTTCATTAATTCTTCCCTGATTTCATCTATCTTGGCCCGGATCTGATCGTCCGCTAATTCGCGGATCTCATCTGCTTTCATGCGCTATCTCCTACCTCTTCTCGACGGACAACTTTAGTTTTGATGGGCAGCTTATAAGAAGCCAATCGCAGCGCTTCCAAAGCAATACTCTCATTAATGTCTCCACCGATTTCAAACATAATCCGGCCGGGTTTTACAACGGCAGCCCAATAATCGACATCACCCTTGCCTTTACCCATCCGGGACTCAGCCGCGCGTTTGGTGATCGGTTTGTCAGGAAAGATCCGGATCCAAACCTTACCACGGCGTTTCATAGCTCTCACCATAGCCCGGCGGGAAGCTTCGATCTGCCGCGCGGAAATCCAGGCTGGTTCCAGGGCTTGCAGTCCATATTCTCCAAAATGGATTTCTGAACCGCGATACGCTTTGCCTTTCATGCGACCACGCATTTGTTTTCTGTGTTTAGTACGTTTTGGCATCAACATGTTACTAATCCTATCCTTACACCGCAAAAGTCATTCGGTCAGCTTTTATTTGCTGACATAAACTCCATCATGCGCTTCGGTTTCTTCATCTTCTTCCAATATCGGTAAGACTTCGCCCTTGTAAATCCAAACCTTGACGCCGATTTTACCCATTGACGTAGATGCTTCAGTGAGTGCGTAATCAATATCAGCTCTTAAGGTTTGGCGGGGAACACGTCCTTCCCTCATGTGAATGGTCCGTGACATTTCTGCCCCACCCAGGCGTCCTGCTACTTCAACCCGGATACCCTCTGCACCTTCTCTCATGGTGCGCTGAATGGTCCGGTTCATAGCTCGGGAATAGCTGATTCGGCCTTCGATCTGTCGGGCGATATTTTCTGCCACCAGGAAGGCGTCCAGATCTGGTTTTTCGATCTCTTTGATGTCTACATCTATGGTCTTTCCGACCAATTCTTCCAAACTCTTGCGCATGATCTTCACATTGGCGCCTTTGCGACCGATCAGCACACCGGGTTTTGAAGTATGGATGATGACTTTAACTTTGCCAGGAAAGCGTTCAATCTCGATCCGGGATATGCCTGCCTTATCCGCTTCTTGATGAATAAGATTCCTGATAGCGATGTCTTCCTGAAGGTGCTCAACATACTGTTCACCCTCGGCAAACCAGCGGGCGTCCCAGGTTTTGGTTATTTTCAAACGAAATCCGATTGGATGTACTTTACGACCCATAATTTCTCCTACTGCTCACGTCTGCCGGTCCAATTTTCTATCAGGCAGTTGTTTACAATTCTCCTGCTTAAGCCTCTTCGTGTTCTCTTAATATGATTGAAATATGTGAGGACCTGCGCAGGCGGGGTTTAACTCGACCGCGGGCACCAAACCGGCGCCACTTGCGAGTTGGTCCTTCATCAACAACAATTTTATGAATATAGAGGTCATACCGATTCAAACCAAAATTGTTTTCAGCATTAGCAATTGCTGAAGTGACCAGGTCAGAGACCGGCAGGGAAGCCTTATTAGGTGTAAAACTCAGCACCTCAAGGGCTTCCACTACATCTTTGCCACGGACCAGATCAACTACCAGGCGAGTTTTCTGGGCAGAGATAGGAATATGGCGTGCTTTAGCTTTGATATCATGGTATTCCATCTCTAAATCTCCCTCGCATCAGAGGTAACACTATCACTCTTGCGTATGGTCCGCTTCGCTGCCAAATGTCCCCGGAAGGTCCTGGTTGGAGCAAACTCACCCAGGCGGTGGCCAACCATATTCTCAGTGATGTAGATCGGCACATGCCGCCGTCCATCATGGACTGCGATAGTGTGACCTACAAGCTGGGGGAATATCACGCTGGCCCGGCTCCAAGTCCGGATAACATTCTTCTCTCCACGCTCATTCATTGCATCAATTTTCTTTAATAACTTGGGGTCTATGAACGGACCCTTTTTCAGTGATCTAGACATACTATTTACTCCTCGTGCACTGCCTCAAATCGGCAGTCCAGGATCATCTTAGCGGCGCTTCTTCTTTCCAACTCGTCGATCGCGGAAGATATATTTACCAGTTCGCTTGTTTCGGCGGGTTTTGGCACCCAGGGTTTTCTTGCCCCAAGGACTCTTGGGACTCGGCATACCAATCGGGGAGCGGCCTTCACCACCACCATGCGGATGGTCCCGGGGGGACATCGCAGAACCGCGGACGGTAGGGCGGATACCCATGTGGCGTTTCCGACCGGCTTTTCCTAATTTGATATTACCGTGATCAACATTGCCAACCTGGCCAATTGTTGCCATGCATTCCTGCTGGATCAAGCGTATCTCGCCGGAGGGTAAGCGCACCTGTCCGTATTTACCTTCTTTTGCAATCAAGCGGGCCGATGTACCTGCGGAGCGCACTAACTGCCCTCCCCCGCCAACCTTCAACTCGATATTATGTATCCGGGTGCCGGTGGGAATGTTGCTCAAGGGCAAAGTATTCCCGGGGGCAACTTCCGCTTCGGGGCCAGATAATAATGTATCACCAACACGCAGGCCAAGAGGAGCGATGATGTAGCGTTTTTCACCATCGGCATAGTTCAGCAGGGCCAGGCGAGCTGTTCGATTGGGATCATATTCAATCGCGGCAACTTTGGCCGGGATATTGAACTTTTCGCGTTTAAAATCCACCACGCGATATTTTCTTTTATGACCTCCACCTCGATGACGAACCGTGATCCTGCCGTAGGCATTTCGTCCGCCTCTTTTGCGGAGAGGTTTAACCAGAGAACGTTCTGGTTTATCTTTGGTAATTTCCTCAAATGTATAGCCGGTCCGCCCACGCATACCCGGCGTTACCGGTTTATATTTTTTTACTGCCATTACCGAACTCCTTCAAAGATCGAAATCGTATCGCCGTGAGCCAGAGTGACTACAGCTTTTTTGTAAGCGCTGCGCCGGACCAATACCCGGCGGCTCCGTGCGCGACGAGATCGTTTTGCTGGCATAATCATGGTGTTCACGCGTTCGACCTTGACATCAAATATGGTCTCAACAGCTTCCTTGATCATGCTTTTAGTTGCGTTAGTGGCCACTTCGAAAACAAACTGGTTCAGTTTTGCGAATTGGTGGCTGGATTTCTCAGTCAATATTGGACGTCGTAAAACATCGTAAATCGAAGTCATCGCCCTACTCCTGTAACAGGATCTTTGAGATACGGTCCAACCCTGCTTTAACCAGGATGACCTTCTCATGTCCTAATAAATCTCGAATATTCAAATAATCCGCCAGGATGAGAGTTGCTTTGGGCAAGTTGCTTATGGCCCGGACCAACTTTTCGTAGTTCTCGTCCCGTTCAGGATATACAATCAGGCAGTGCTGGCAGCCAGCGATCTTCTCAATGGCAGCTGACATCAACATTGTTTTCGGCTCTTTGAGGGAAAATTCATCCAAGATCAACATATCCCCGGTGCCATATTTCTGAGTGATAGCAGATCTTAGTGCTGCCCGGCGCATTTTCTTTGGCATTTTTTTATCGTAGGAGCGGGGTTTTGGGGTAAAGATCTTACCACCGCCAACCCACTGTGCTGCGCGGATGGAGCCTTGTCTGGCCCGTCCAGTGCCTTTCTGCCGCCAGGGTTTGCGACCACCGCCGGAAACTTCACTTCTGCCTTTCGTGCTATGAGTACCAAGCCGCTGGTGCGCCAGTTGGCGAACAAAAGCCTGATGCATCATATCCACATTTACAGGGGCTTCAAAAATCTCACCTGGTAGTTCTATGGTGTCTATTTTCTTGCCCTTCATATCAATAACATTTGCTTCCATAATCTTTTGCTCCAACCGGTTATTGCTTCCGGGCTTCCTTAATAATGACCAACCCGTTTTTAGGTCCAGGTACTGATCCGCGTACAGCAATAATGTTATTCTCGGGATCGATCCGGGATATCAGCAGATTCTGGGAAGTGACTGTATCAGTTCCCATCCGTCCAGGCATTCTTTTGCCCTTAAAAACACGCCCGGGGGTGGATCCTGCGCCAATGGAACCCGGAGCCCTGTGCCGATCAGATTGACCATGGGTCTTGGGACCACCGGAAAAACCATAACGCTTGACCACACCTGTGAAGCCGCGCCCTTTGGACTTTCCAACGATATCTACACGCTCACCTTCTTCAAATACTTCCACGGTGAGAGTCTGGCCTTCTTCCAAATCTTCGTCCGTCCGGAATTCACGCAAAATACGCAGAGGAGGTAGCTCATTCTTCTTCAGGTGGCCGAGTTCTCCGCCTGATAAACGCTGTGTTTTGGTTTCTTCAAAACCCAGCTGTACTGCACTGTAACCATCCTGATCCACGGTTCGGACCTGTGTAACATAACAAGGCCCAGCTTTAATAACAGTAACGGGAATTGCTCTCCCGGCGTCATCAAATAACTGGGTCATACCGACTTTTTTTCCAATTAGCCCTTTCATCTCATTTGTCTCCTACGTTAATTTATTTTCTGGGAATGTCAACCAGGGCTTGGCTTCATCATCCCAAATAACGCAGTCAACGGATCCTTTGTGAACAGCTGGATTTTGCGTTCTCTACGGAAACGTTCTTACGTTATCGTTTTTGCCGGATCAAGATAAATTTCCCTGTTCCAGCGTAACTCCGCCCATATAGCGGCGGAGTTTGTAATACCACCTTACTTTTGGCTGTTATTTGAAATTTAACACAGCCCGCCTATTATACACTATTAAATTTTAATTTCAATATCAACACCTGCAGGTAAATTAAGGCGCATCAGCAGGTCAATTGTCTGCGAATCGGGTTCGAGGACGTCAATCAATCGTTTGTGAGTTCGGATCTCAAAATGTTCGTGAGAATCTTTATGCACAAAAGTTGAGCGCCGCACCGCGAACTTTTCGATTCGGGTTGGAAGAGGAACCGGTCCCGCAACGCGGGCTCCGGTCCTCTCAGCAGTTTCAACGATTCTTCGTGCCGATTGATCCAGCACTCTGTGGTCGTAAGCTTTCAGGCGAATACGGATTTTTTGTTTAGCCATAATATTACTCTAAGATCTCGGTGACCACGCCGGACGCAACCGTCAGACCACCTTCTCGAATAGCGAACTTTCCACCCTGCTCCAGCGCGATGGGAACGATCAATTCCACGTCCATATTCACGTTGTCGCCAGGCATTACCATCTCAATACCTTCTGGCAGGGTGACCGTCCCTGTCACGTCGATGGTCTTAATGTAGAACTGCGGCCGGTACCCGGTGAAGAACGGTTTGTGCCGTCCACCTTCTTCCGGTTTCAATACCACGACCTCAGATTTGAATTTTGTGATCGGTTTGATGCTCTTCGGTTTGGCTATTACCATTCCGCGTTCCACTTCTTCTCGATCCATTCCTCTCAGCAGCAGACCTACGTTGTCTCCTGCCTGTCCATCATCCAGGATCTTGTGAAACATCTCTACGCCTGTCACCACGGTATCCATGACCTCATCCTGCAGACCAATGATCTCTACCGGGTCACCTGTGTGGATCTTTCCGCGATCGATCCTGCCGGTCACGACAGTACCGCGACCTTTGATGGTGAACACGTCTTCCACCGCCATGAAGAACGGTTTGTCGACTTCTCGTTCCGGCTGCGGAATGTATTCGTCAACCACTCGCAGCAGTTCTCGAATGCTCTCATATTCGGGGGCATCCACGTCTTCACTGGTGCTCTCTAACGCTGCCAGGGCGCTGCCTTTCACGATCGGGGTCTCGTCGCCGGGGAAGCCGTACTCATTCAACAGCTCTCTCAGTTCCATTTCCACCAATTCTAACAGCTCGGGGTCGTCCATCTGGTCTACCTTGTTCAGGTACACCACTACGCTGGGCACTTCCACCTGGCGGGCCAACAGCAGGTGCTCGCGTGTCTGCGGCATCGGGCCGTCGGAGGCTGCCACCACCAGGATCGCGCCGTCTATCTGCGCTGCTCCGGTGATCATGTTTTTGATGTAGTCACGGTGTCCGGGCATATCCACATGGGCATAGTGCCGGGCCTCGGTCTCGTATTCCACATGGGAAATACTGATCGTGATCCCGCGCTCTTTCTCTTCCGGCGCTTTATCGATCTGATCAAACGCCATGAAGTCGCCATAACCCTGCAATGCCGCTACTTTGGTGATAGCCGCTGTTAAGGTTGTCTTCCCGTGGTCAATGTGGCCCATGGTGCCCACATTCAC
>Ga0209834_10000934_pt1 | contig 17119 bp, 8 predicted proteins | sample Mar14236cmmetaG_FD_184134 | JGI IMG/M metagenome (GOLD analysis project Ga0209834, IMG submission 184134) | Marine hydrothermal vent microbial communities from Guaymas Basin, Gulf of California to study Microbial Dark Matter (Phase II) - Marker... ...
GAGATACCGCACTTTTTAGGAGACGATAATTTATTTCGCCTTCTAAATTATGAACCTGCCTCATCGCCTTATCCATTTGTGGATAAGTAAAATAAGAACCCGTGGCATCATAAGCTTCTCGTAAAGTCCATAAAGTTTGGTTGTAGAGGTTTTTAGCAACAGCTGTCAGATCTCTAAGCTGCTTGAACTGGGACTTATCCAAACCTCTAATCTTGGTTTTCAGTGCTTTCATGCACGCACCTCTATTGCACGTTTGATACGCCTTTTGGAATAATGTTTCATTGAAAAACAATGGATTAATGTAATGATTTCATTTATTATTTCTTCATTATCTAATTTATCGTTATTATGACCATTAGTTACAACGATTTCAGTTCCAAAATTCTGGAACAAATGTTTGAACAAACTAAAACCAACCCGACTTAAACGATCTTTATAACTTATAAAAACCGTTTTGACTTGTCCTTGAAGTACTAGGTCAAGTAGGCTAAAGAACTGTTTTCTCTTCTCAAAATTAATGCCACTGGCAATCTCTTTGAACACTTGATCAATTTTAATACCTTGAGCTAGACAAAAATTTTCTATGCTGTCAATTTGACGTGCTAAATCTGTTTTTTGTTTAGCCGTTGAAACACGAGCATAAATGATTTGAAGATTTTGACGTTCTTTGCCAAGATACTTATAAACATCTTCAGGATTGTAATCATAGTGTCCATTAGGTTTAACCACAACACGAAATTGTCCTTGTTTAACAAGGCTTGATAGGTGTCTTCGACTAATATTAGTTAATTTTAAAACCTCTGCTGCTTTCATGGGGGGCGCATAATATAGAAATATTTCTACATTGTCAACACTTCACTATATTTTTATAGACTATAGCGAGTGAGATCCCACCATACCGTGCTACTCCGTAGGATGTATTCCCAAGCATACGGATCATCAAGCATATTTTGCGCGATTTTTGCTCTGGATTCGGCTTCGACAACCTTAAAATCGTTTTCATACACGCCTTCATCACAGACGGAGGTGATTAGAAATAATGCCATGATTATTCTCCTTGAATGGGATAGGCGATAATTCGCATACGATAGGGGAATGGTGGGCAACAAAAACTCGTTGCCCACCCGAAAAAACCATTGTTATTCTTTGTTCATAGAACCTATGAAGCTGTCGGCCTCTTTAATGGAGGCTTCCATTTCTTTGATGAGTGAGTCTACATTGGTTTCAACTTTGACGAGTTCGCCTTGTAGGGAGGCTATGGCTTGGGCATTCAGATTATGCTTCAAAAACATGACTTGATCCCGGAAGATGGTGAGTACTGGTTCGATTTTTTGCTCGGCCCGTTTCATTGCGGCGATGAGCTTGGTGTATTGCTGCTGCGTTTCTTTCAGCTTTCTTTCGCTGATCCTTCGCATTTTTTGGTCGGAATAGCTATTCAGTTCGGTTTCCCATTCGGCAAATAAGGCCTGGGAAACATCTTCGACTGATTCAATGCTATCCCGAACGTCTTCTGCATTGGATTCGCTTTTGTCTAACTCGGCGCTGAGTTGATCGTACTTTTGTTGCAATTCACCGCCGTCAAAATTGACGACTGAGCTGAATCGTTCTAAGGCCGATTTGAATTGCTCTTTGGCCTCTTCTTGATTGTCGCGAGCGGCTTCCACTCGTTGAACCAATAAGTCGCGTTTGTGAACGCCAAACTGTTCCATGGCATTGTAATAGGCTGTCTGGCAGCCTACGATGAGCAAGGTGGCAACGGTTAGTAGGCCGATTGAATAGGGGGATCGTGGTGTATTTTTATTCATATTGCGTTTTCCAATACGTTTATCTTAACAACAGTTAACAAGAACACACTTAAGTGTGGGGGGATCGAACAAAGCTTTAATTGTTAGTGAATAGTATACAGCAGGGCGTATTCCCAAAAAAAGGGATCAATCGCAGCAAAATAAATTTTGCACTCCAATCACGCACAAGCAAAATAAATTTTGCACTCCAATCGCGCACAAGCAAAATAAATTTTGCACTCCAATCGCGCAGAAGGCAAAATAAATTTTGCACTCCAATCGCGCACAAGCAAAATAAATTTTGCACTCCAATCGCGCACAAGCAAAATAAATTTTGCACTCCAATCGCGCACAAGCAAAATAAATTTTGCACTCCAATCACGCAAAAAGCAAAATAAATTTTGCACTCCAATCGCGCTATCGCAAAATAAATTTTGCACTCCAATCGCGCTATCGCAAAATAAATTTTGCTTTGGACAAAATCAGACTAATCTATTTTTATGTTTGATTTAGATTGAGTTAGGGAGATTGTGGGATGAGAGGCGGAGAGTTGAATTGGTAGGGAATGGATGGTGAATTAAGGGATTGGTGTGATTCAAGTTAACGTTCATCAGTTCACTAATAGACACAATCCATTTTCAAGGGAACTTCCCAAATTTATCAACGATATTTTGGGAAGCCCCTACGAGGGTTAGTTATTGCACTTTCAAACGGATCGGTTCTGGGCCGTTGAAGATAATGTGTCCGTTTTTTAAACGATAACCCATATAAAAAATATAGGAGGTGGCTGGTAGTTGATTTAAGTTGCCTTGAAACAAGGTGCGTGTCAATGTTTCTGGTAAAGTGACTGTTTTTTCAGCCGCTGCTAATAACGCAATCTCACCCGGCCATTCTTCCCAAGCGGTGCCTTCACGCATATAGTAAATTACGGTTTTGTCATTTATCGGTATAGCAACAACCATTAAAATATCAGCCGTTTCATCAATATGGGCATTGTCAACCTGAACTGTCACATAAATATCTATATTATCTGTAAGGTTAATGGTCAAATCATTGCCAGATAAACCTGTTTCTGTGGTTATCGTGCCTGAAAAGGAGGCCGTTGTTTCAATCGGATTACCTTCAGCATCAATCCCCATGCCTATCGCGCCAATTAAATCAAGCGGATTTGTAGGTTCGGGGGTATCTGTTGAATCTGGCGGTACTGTTGAATCTGGTTCATATGGCGTAGCATTAAAGACTAAAATGTCTGTCTGTTCAGCATCCTCTGTCTTGTTGAGTAGGTTGATCTTGATGTAGTAGGTGCTATTAGCTCTGAAAGTCATACTGAGTTGTGATTGTATGGTTTCTTCATCACGATCATCATTACAGGTTAACTCTGCCAGTGGATGTTTAGCACCTTTCCAGATTGATAGCACGGTATCATAGTTAGAACCCAGCGTATCCAGTACCATGGTGCTTTCGGTACGCGGTGTATATTGAAACCACACTGTGGTATTGCCATCCTTCCCGCATTTTGAAGGGGGTTCTTTTAGTTCAGTGCTGGCTTTTGTGGTTTCTTGAGTATACGAAAAAGTTTCTCCACCGATATCAATTGCGCCTGATAAGTCATCGTTGTCTAACGATTCCAGTGCTTTGGCATTAAAGTTTAAGGTGCCAGTTTCTTTATTAAAACCGGTAACACTGATAAAGTATCGGGTATTTTTTTGGAGTGTTGTATTGATTTGGGAATGTTGTGTCGTCTGAAGACTATTGTCGTTACAGGCGATTTCAGTCAGTGGATGTTCATCGCCGCTCCAAATGGCGAGTACAGTATCATAATCTGAACCCAAGGTGTCGAAGACAACATTTTCATCTTTTTTCGGTGTATATTGATACCAAACGCTGCCTTCACTGAAGGTGCAAGGTGGGAAAACTTCAGAGGCTTCTGTTGTTGCATCAATCGTTTTTTGAGTATGACTATAAGGCAAAACGATTTTAAGGGCATTGGCTAAATCGTCATTAGCTGGCGGTGCAGCATAAACTGGTGAGACGAGTAGTAGCCCTAATAAAACAGTGAATAATTTGTGTTTCATGACTTTTTTCCCAAAAAAAAACGGGGCTCAGTATGGTATTGATTTGATTAAGTGTGAAGAAAAAAGGATTCATAAAACTTAAAAAAATCAACACCGTCTGTAGCCCCGTTTGAGTGAATGATATCGCCCATAAACATTTTTAACCGTAGGGTGGGCAAGTGGGCCTCACTAATCTGAGGGTTTATTCAAGCAACCCACTTACTCACCACTATTGGTAGATGACTCACTGGTCAAAAATGTTTTGGGCATCGACAACTTATTTAAGGCTCCATGTTTGCTTGAGGGCCTAAGTTTGTTGGTAGAACACAATCGTTCGGCCAAGTAATGGCTTCAATATCATAGTAGGCTGGCGTTTCAACCTCCATATCTAACACGGGCGGACAATAATCGCCTTCCTTGATTTTCCAGCCATAGATATTTAAGTCACTACGCTTGTTCATTGCGAACAACAAAACGTTGCCTTTTGCCATATCCAGTGCTTCCACCTGCCCGGGCAGTTTGCCACAAATAATCCTCACATTCTGTGGCACCATGGCAGCATCAAAATCCGATGCTGCCCAAAGGTCAGTATTGGCCGCTGCGTATAACACCTTACCTTCGTTATCCCAAGTCAGTGCCTCAACTGCGGCCTTTGACTCAAGCACTGGAGTACCTTTACCCGTTCCTAAGTCAATTGTCAACATGCCTTCTCTATCAGCCCATGCCCACAATACACCCGTCCTAGGATTGAAAGAAATACCAGACACTTCACCGAATCCGGTTGAACCAATGGAGGTTATATAGCCGGTATTAGGATTTACCTCATACAGATGACCATGTGGATGTCTTTCACAGCTTGCAGGATCCTCCTCAGGATTCTTACAACCTGGATCGTCACCTGACGTGGCATACAATTTGCCTGTCTTGGGATCCATATCCAATCCTTCGATATCGCGTCCCTCATACATAGGCCCTAGTGGCGTGGTTTCGCGCGTATTGGGATTAATGTTAAAGAACTGGGTATCGTTCAACTTCTGATCATGTAAAGCGTAGAATTGAGGATTTGGACACAACTCGTTTGGAGGATCTAGCTTATGAAATCCAAAATCTACCGTCAGATTTGTGCGTTCCACCTCATCCATTGGATCAGAAGGTTCACTCAGCGTCACAGCTAAGCTCACGACACCGTTATCTGTTCTACTGTTACCATTGTCATCGTGATCTACAGCAGGATCAGGATCAGGCGCACCCATGCTGCTGATCAAATCAGCTAACGGCTTACCCGCCGAGAAATTACTGGGATCAATTTGAACGATATAGTCACCCTCTGGCAATTCCTTAAACAGGTAAAAACCGGGAACACCCTCGTCAGTATAGGTATCCATACTAGTCACTTGCTTATCCACATCCGGCGTAAACTCTCCATTCTCATCATCATCCCAATACAGGTTGAGCTTAACAGCATTAATTCCCTTTTCGCCAGCATCATAAGTGCTGTTTCTATTCTCATCCAACCAGACACGGTTACCTAATGCGAGAACACTTGGCTTTTTGATTATGCCGGCATCCCAACTGCGATCAAAATCGCCCATCTCTAGCGAGATTATTTCCGTCACACCATCATTGCCTGGATCAGAATCAGTCGGATCGGATGTACCAGTCGCACCTTGAATAGTGAATCCGTTGGCATTTCGAGGTAAATCACTAAACTTGACGAAGTATTGCCCAGACTTAATGTTATCTTCAAACAGATAGTAACCCGGATGCCCATCATGGTTGTTTTTCGTGAACGTAGCCGCAATCACTTTATCTGCTGCTATGTTTGCAACCCCATCACCGTCATCTTCGTATAAGGTTACCTGTACATCATTTATACCATTATCAGCACTTTCATTTTGCTCGCCATCTCCATTGCGATCAAACCACACGTAGTTACCCAATGCAGCCGTGCCTTTTTCTATCAATCCCATATCCCAACGACGATCATGTTGCAGATTTTTCAAGAAAATGACTGGAGTCTTATGAGTTTCAGGATCAACATCAGAATCATTACTATCAGTATCGTCATCGCCAGTATCTTGATTCATCGGCGAAATTTTATAACCGACAGGGGGGTAGAACTTCAAAAGATAATTCCCTTCGATTAAGAACGAGAAGATATAATAACCCGGATTCCCGTCTTCATCATCGGCTGTAAGCACAAATCTGTCATACACAAGCTCACCGTTTGAGGCTTGCTTGTATAAATCAACTCGCACGTTATTGAGTCCGGTTTCTGGGTCATCTTGGGTACCATTCTGGATACCATCCTCATTCGCATCAATCCAAACATAGTCTCCTAAAACAGCCGGCTCAAAGTCATCCACTTCAATACCCACTTTAATCGGCTCTGAAGGTAGCAATTGCGTACCACTATCTACGCGGGTAGCGACATAACCAAAGGAATTCCACGCTATCGTTCCTACTGGGGCGTTGATTGGGGCATACATGGGCCAAGTTAATACTAATTTATCGCCCGACTTAACCACTCTATCACCAAAATCAAAGCGTACTGAACGCACTGTGGTAATAGGTTCTGGCAAAATTGTGGACCATGCTGGATCCTGGCATCCAGGAGGGTTACTGGGCAACACTTCAGTACGGCAAGGATTTTCCTCAGTGCTATATTTCACAATAATACCATTGCCGGCTTGTACAGCACCGATCAATTGCGGTTGCCATGCTGAATCGCGTTGTGACAAATCAATAACTCCAGTATCTGTCACAAATGGCAAAATATCGACAACCACCACATTCGTCATAGAAATATTGCCCGTATTTTCAACAATCAAGCGATAATCTAAAGTACCCGATCTTGCTGTTTTGCCCGAATCAGGATGCCGGTGATAGTCAGGATCCAATTGGCCTTTCACCCATTTGATGGATTCCATAGACGCTAGGGTACCCGCAGTAATAGTCGTGTTTTCACTTGCACAAAGCATTTGTCCCGCTTCACCGTTACCATCAAGATCATGAATATCTTCTTCCTGAGTCAGACAATTATCCCATGTAATCGTGTGAGGCTCATTTTCAGCAGTGACATAAACCTGATTAGTCACACTGCCCGGCTTTGTCGTTGATTTCAGATTTGCAACTAACTCTAAGTGAACCTGCTTCCATTGCTCAAATGAGTAAGCCGAGGCACCAGTCCAATGCCAACGTAATAGCGTTTTGCCCGTGCCATTATAATTCGGCTTTATCTCAAGCTGTGGTTTTGGCGCTGCTCTCGGCTTGTTGAGGATACGCCAAGATTCAAATTCCAAATCAGGATTCAACCAATCCAAAATGCTGGGATTAAGCAGCTCCCCCACTTTCTTATTCGTCAACTCGATTTTGTATGTGACAGGATCACCCGGGGTAATCGTAGAGGCACTTGTGACGGTTTTAACCAACTTTGGGCCCGCTGTCGCGAACACAATATCCGTTGTCTTACGACTAGATTGAGTCTTGTTGTCATTCTCCTGATATTCAGCGATAGCCGTGTTTTCAATCTGATCACCAATCTGAACAGGATTATTTTGACGATCCGTTGTCAGCACGCTGGCCGAGAAACCATTCATCTTCACATTACTGGCGCTGGAACGGAAACCCACAGGCAGTTCATCTAATACCCAACGCAAATCGGTGATGTATTCATCCGCTCCTAATCCCAAAATCGACACGTCAACAGATTGTACAGGGGGAGTATCAAACGGATTACCAGGAACCGCGATCCATTCAGTATTTCTAAGATTCGTTTTATAAGATATGCTAACTGGAAAACTACTGGCCTGTTGATTGTTTTCCCCAGCACGCAAACTCGTCACCACCATTTGACTGGGTACGGTATCCGTGATAACCACATTCTCTAGCGGTACATTACCGTCATTTTTGATGATGAAACCATAATCGATGTTTCCTTCATAGATAACCGTCTTAGGGCCTTGTTTCCAAACCGTCAATTTAGCCGTATCTGCACCGATTCCGCCACTAAATGTAGCCCCGGCATTAGTACTGTGCGTTGTTTCTTCAGACTCGCCCACTGGTGTACCATTAACCAACACCTCATTAATGATTTCACTGCCACTGGCAAAATGTTCTGACCGATATTTAACCCTAACAGATGGCTCGAAACAAACACCGACAGCCAGCGTCGTAGTCTTTCTGTTAATTTTGTTCCAAGTAATGGTCTGATTACCAGAATCATACACACCATCATCAGATGCAGAAACAAACTCAGCTTTAGGCTGTAATGTGTCAACCAACGTGACATTTTCCCAATCCAGTCGGCCGTTTGCATTTTCACTACACAGTTTAATCTTGTAGTTCGTCTCCAGATCAAGACGTGGATTGCTGTTTGTGAGGGTTTTCGTCAACGTGACCGCACTTTCAGCTTCCACCGTTACCGTTAGAGGAACACTCTGAACAGAATCAGCATTATCGCCTGACATCTCGAACTCAGTGGTAATCTCTGTACCATTTGAGGTTTGCCCGTTAACGGTTTCAACCTCAAGCATGATTACGCCAGTAGAACCCGCTGGAAGTTCATGAATAAAGTTCCACGTTACCGTGCGAGTATTAGGATCATAGACGGCAGAGGCAACATGAACACTTCCTGTCGGTGCCACTGCGGAGAATGCACCGTTTAAGGCTAGCGGTAAATCGCCGGTTACCTGAACATCGTAACAATGTTCAGTCGTACTTGCACAGCGATAGTCAAGTTGGTATTTCAACTCTTCTCCCGCCTTCACTGTTGTGGGCCCCTCAAGGGTTTGCACAATCTTCAATTCTGGCTTGGCATAAGCGTTGGCCATCATGCCTAACACCATCACTACCCCCACCAGCCAGGGGTATGAGTCAGTGCTTCGTCGCAGAAGCAAAAGGATATTTTTCATTTTTTTCCTCCATTATACGAATGGAAAAAGTGAGTGAGCTTGTCATTGTCAATCAAGTTGCCTCTCAAGATAAAAACGATTCGCTATATTGATATAATAATGGTTCATAAAAATCTCAAAAACCATTTCGTTAAACACAACACTTTATGGTTTTTAATTTAATTAATGCATTATCTAACTAAATATTCAATAACGAACCAATCTAATCTAAAAATTAGCGACAAGACAATGAGATAACTCAAGGAAGGGCATCATAGTTATCAATTAGATTTGATCATGATTTTACTAATAACAACAAATCAATTCATTCAAATCTAAATCAACTACAGATCGAAATTTTGTAGTGAAATATAGAATAATATAGAATAATTTCTATATATCCGTACAGGGGAGCGATCAACCCATTATCCCCTCGCATTTTGCGAGGAACAAGGCTAAGGGTTACTTTGCTTGAACCCATTTATTTTTTTGCCGTGGCTAACCACTTTCAAGCTTTTTGAATTGTACTTGGCCTTCTTAAAAAAAACAAAGTTTTTGTCAAGTGACAATCAATAATGAAACTTCTAATTAAAAGTCAATGCATAAGTTTACACAAAGGCTCAATATAGAAATTATTCTATATTGTCATCAAATATTGATATTTTTATCGACTATAAACAACATTATCAGATAGCATTATGCAATAGAATGTATAGCGAAAAAATATGCAATATTCATTCCATATTATGAGGATAAATCTTTGTTTTTTAATAAGATTATATATTTTAATGATAAGATTAAATACGTTTTTCGGATAAAGTCAAAAAAAGGACTTTGCCTTAAAGCGGTATTTCTTATAAAAACTACAAACCGCTCAGTTTTTCAATTTTAAGTCGCAAATTGCGAATAATGTTTATTGATTCGCAATGTGCGAATAATCTATTTCTGTAATGAGATGATGGGCAACTGAAAAATGAACAAAGACGATTCCTTCAATAAGCGGTTATTTTTTAACGCATTGATTTGATCTGATTCAATTCAAAGCAGTCGCTTATGTATTAAAGATATTCAAGATTTTAATGATTGATAATTGATAAGAGTGGTGGGCAACCCCGTTACCCACCCTATATCGTTATACTGTCCACCGTTATAATTCGAGCTTTTGCCTTTTGTAAAAATCCATTCTTTGCGGCAAGTTTTTGCGCGCAAAAATTAAGTGAAAGGTTAGTCACCACCACCTGACTTTCGCGTTGCGACAACTGATTTTCACGATTTCACGCAAAAGTACAGCGAAGCGAAACTTTATTTCACGCAAAAGTTGCGCGCAACTTTTGCGTGAGCCGAAGGCCAGCGAAGCTAAATGTGAAATAAAGTTTTTGCGCGCAAAAACTTTTGCGTGAAACGCTGTTGGCTGTTAGCAATAAAAAAGCGTAATTTATGACGATGCTAAGTATATCCCACTCTGCTTCAACAAAGCATCAATCTTTGGCTCGCGCCCCATAAATGCCCTAAACAATGCCATTGCTTCTCTTGAACCGCCTTTTTCTAAAATCGTGTGCAAAAAGGCTTGCCCTGTCGCCTTATCAAAAATCCCGTTTTCTTCAAACTGAGAAAACGCATCGGCAGATAACACTTCAGCCCATTTATAGCTGTAATAACCTGCTGCATATCCGCCTGAAAAAATATGCAAAAAGCTGTTTTGAAAACGGTTGAAAGCCGGGGGAAATAGCACGGCAACCTTTTGTCGCACACTATCCAGTAGCGTTTGAACATTGAGATCAGAGCTATATTCTGTGTGCAAGCGAAAATCAAATAGCGCAAATTCCAATTGGCGCGCCATAAATAAACCCGCTTGGAAGTTTTTCGCCGAAATCATTTTTTCAAATAACTCATCCGGTAAAGGTTCGTCGGTTTCATAGTGGGCTGCAAATAAGTCTAAAGCTTGTTTTTCCCAGCACCAATTTTCAAGAAACTGACTAGGTAATTCTACCGCATCCCACGCAACACCGTTAATGCCCGCAACAGGTGCATAATCCACTTGAGTCAATATATGGTGCAAACCATGCCCAAATTCATGAAATAGGGTTCTCACTTCTCGATGAGTGAGCAAAGCCGGTTTCTTTCCAACGGGCGGCGTAAAATTGCACGCTAAATAAGCAACCGGAATTTGTAAACCATGAGCGGTGCGGTGGCGGATAATACACTCATCCATCCAGGCACCGCCGCGTTTACCGCGTCTGGCATAACAATCCAAATAAAACTGTCCGCGTAATGTGCCCGATTCATCATAAATATCAAAGAATTGCACATCTTCATGCCAAGTGTCTACACCGTCATGTCGTTGAATGGATAAACCATATAAGCGTTGCACTACGCCAAATAAACCGGCTAACACTTTTGCCAAAGGAAAATAAGGCCGTAATGTTTCTTCAGACAGTTCATAATCATGCTGACGTAATTTCTCAGAATAATAGGGCACATCCCACATTTCCAAAGTGTCAACGCCATAATGTTGTTTAGCAAAGGCTTGTAATGCCTCAAACTCTTTTTCCGCTACCGGTTTAGCACGTTGAGTTAAATCGCTGAGAAAATCCAAAACCTGTTGAGGCGTTTCAGCCATTTTAGTGCTTAAAGAATATTCAGCATAATTGGCAAAACCCAGTAGAATAGCCAACTCATGTCGTAAGGCTAAAATCTCTTCTATAATGGGGCGATTATCCCATTGTCCGGCATTAGGGCATTGATCAGAAGCGCGAGTCATATAAGCTTGATACATTTCATAGCGCAATTCGCGCTTATCTGCGTAATTAAGAACCGGGGTATAACAAGGCAAATCTAAAGTGAATATCCAACCCGCTAAGTGTTCTTGTTCCGCATTTTGTTTGGCCAAGCTCCGCACGGAATCAGGCAAACCCGCTAACCAGGTTTCATCAGTAATGTGTTTTTTCCAAGCATGAGTCGCATCCAGTACATTTTCATGGAATTGCGTACTGAGTTGAGATAACTTTTTTTGAATCTCTTTATAACGTGCTTGTTGTTCTTTCGGTAAAGCAATGCCAGATAAGCGAAAATCACGCAATTCATTTTTGATGATTTGTTCCTGGGCTATTTCTAACAGGGCATAGTCAGGGCGAACAGCAATCGCCTGATAACCGGCAGACATGCCCTTATTTTGCCCCATTTCGCTGCGATAATCAGACAAAATGGGTAAACAGGTGTTATGAGCAGTACGCAATTCCTCAGAATCTGCCACATTATGCAAATGTTCAATAGGTGACCAAATTCGATTTAAACGATCATTTAATTCATTGAGCGGTTGAATAAAATTATCCCAGGTATAAGGGGTAGCCGTGTCAATCAAATCAGCAATTTGGGTACGATTCTCATTTAATACCTGTTCAATTGCTGGTACGATATGTTCTGGTTGAATTTGAGAAAAAGGGGGAATCCCTTGCATACTCAGTAGAGGATTGCTCATCTTTTTCAGTTATCAGTTATCAGTTATCAATTTTAGGTGGCAACGTGTTGCCACCATTCAATAATACTTATGCGCTATACGCGATTTTTGCAGGGCAACAGATTGCCCCTACCCATCCAATGGTTTGTAGGGGCAATCCGTAGCCTAAGCCCTTTATCGCTATCGGGAATTTGTACATCATTTTTGAAACAAAAAACCCGGCTCCTGCCACTTTTTTGAGAAATAAATTCTCAAATCGACACATCTAATCTAAGAGTATTATAGAACTCTTCTTTTCGCCCCCTTTCTTTTCGTCTTGAAAAAAGCTAGAAGGCGGAACGGTACCCGTCTTCTCGTAAAATTCTGCCGGAACAGTGCCGCGAGGCATTGCTCTTTCCTGTTGGCCCTCAAACGTATAGATTTCATGGCGTCGAACCGCAAATTGAACACCAGCACGGTTAAAATGAATCCAAATTTGATTCCACACGTTTGGTAAAGCATCCCACCTTTCTGAATACTTTTTGATAGAGAAGCATGGCCAATACTCGGCTGCCCATTCATTAACACCTGCAAACATGGGCCAAACGTCAACCACAACCTTAACAGACGACATCGCATCAGAGAGAAGTTTGTTGATGTACTCTGGCGGATAGCGGGGATCAACGTAAATTGAAGGCCAAAACCAAATATTTTTTTGGGTCGAATTAAAATTTTCAATTTGGGAACCCAATAAGGTGCTATTTGGCATCACCATATCTGTACCTGTGGGATTTGAAAGCCGAGTATCAAGCCAATTAATCCCCTGCACAACCAGCTCACCAGATGAGCCAACCTTGATTAAATCGCCGACGCGAAAGGGACGGCCTATTAAGATCAGGATACCACTGACAAAATTATTGACGATATTTTGTAAACCAAATCCAATACCAATACCCACGGCACCGGCAAAAACAGTCAACGTAGTGGGATCTATCCCAATGGCTTTCAATGCCATTAAAAGCCCAACGATTATGACCGCATACTGAGTAAACACCGACAGGCTATTGCGTAACCCGACATCTTTGATGCCCAAATAAACCCAGCGACTCGTGACACCGCGAGACCAACCCCCTAACCAAAAGACTACCCAGATAATCAAGATTGACAATAGCACACTCTCCACTGTAATTTTGCTATCGTCGCCCAAAGTCACTAGGGTAAACTCTAGGACTTGCTTTATGTTGTCCTGAACTGCTGTATCTGAAAGCCAACCCGTCATCCAAAATAGCGTTATTATGGCCACTATAAACAAGGTAAAACCGAGCAATTTATGCACTAAAGGAATAATGTCTTCGCTCCATAACGAACCATAACGCCCACGTTTTGAGGTAAACTTTTTCAAGAAATTCATCACGTCTGCTAACAGGCCCCGCGCAATCAACCAAGCAGTCAATACCACCACCAGTAACATCAAATTTTTGGCAACGGCCCAACCTAAGCTGATATAGCCAATGACTCCAAGTATGGCTACCGCTAGAATGCTCAAGGGGACTAATAACGTCATGAGCGTCGTGATCAAAAGCCAATAGCCTTCAATACTCTTTTGCAAAGTCGTCAACATGACCTGACGGATACGCAGAAGGGGAAACACCAGTAGGCCCAATAGGAACATAAACAAGGTATCAATCAGATCACGTACCATTAAGGAAAACTTTAACACATACCCTTCAGACTCCACATGTACCAGTGCTGTAATGGCAGTCAAGATACCGATGATAATAATCATCCAACGCAGTTGCCGATGAATTTTGATACGAGGCGGGTCAAGTTTGAATAATAATGACCGGGATAGGTTAATGAGCAGTTTACTCCCTAACCACACAAATAACAGGATAAGGGTAACCAGAAGGGTTAAATGAGTCGGTTGTATCAACCAGAGCAATAATAAGATGACACCAGCAACCGCAATACTCCCCATATTCATACGCAACAGGTGTAATCCCAGCAATAGGTACTCAACCAAATTACCGCGTTCTTCATCACGGCTTAACACATTGATTAGCCATGTCAACACTGCTCTCATAGCCTGTGTTAAAAATAACCAAATCAGTATGACAAGGCTGATAACAATCCAATCCCGCGCATTGCTTTGTTGAAAGGCTTGTACAAAGCCACGCCCTGTGAGCATAAACAGTTTCCCAAAGAGACTGGGTATCGTCTTGATTTCGTCGATTAAAGTTTGCCATTCTGCCGTGTTATCGGGCAATTGCCGTGGTCTAAAGAGGGCGCGGCGCAGTTCTTCTTGATAAGTTTTTTCGGCCAGGCCCAACAGTACTTCCGTATTAGCCAACAAGGTAGGCATTTTATCTAATTCTTGTTGCAAACTCTTTTCGAGTTTGGCTAACACTTTTTGTGCCTCTTTGTTGTATTTCGATGCCTTGCCCTTCAAATAACCACCGACTTTTTTAACCACTTTGTGTTGTTTTTTCAAAACGGCCACTTTATTTTCCAACAATTCTTGTAAAACAATGACCTCTTGTAATAAAACAACGGTTTCTTGGATCAAGCCCTGGGTATTATCAAGCTGAGTTTGAGAAAAAACTTCCGTCGTTTCTTGCTCAACTGCTGTTTTCCCTTGATCTAGTTGCCCTTGGATGTGCTTAACCTTTAATTTACGCACAACCTGCTCTGCCAGTTCATTGGCTTCTTGAATTTTGACCTTAAGCAGATAACGCTGAGCCGCATTGTCTTCTAAATCGGGCAGTTTTTCTAATTCCCAGCGTAACTCGGCTGCACGAGCAAGATGGCGTTGCCGCTCTTTTTGAATTTGGGTTTCTAACGCTTGCTTTTGACGCAATTTATGCACGATTTGCACATTATCATGCCATTCTATTGCCAGTTCTAACCGTTTTTCTGCCTGTACCAGACGTTGTTTGAGAATCTCAAGTTGTTGTTCATCCAACTCAAGTGTCTTTTCTTGCAAGTTAAGTCGGTTTTCAAACTCTAAGACGCGCTGTTGTTGTAATTTCTCCTGTTCAGGATTGGCAGCCGGTGTCTTACGGAGCGTGTCCAGCTTTTCCTGCTCTTCAGTGAGTATTTTGCGTTGCCTTTCCAAATTCGTTTCGGCACTTTGGATTTCTAAACCCATATTTTGGACATCAACATCAGTTGCATCTTTATCTAAGGCCGCTTTTTCAAACATTTTGGCCAATTTCTCAACAGGCAGTTGCGTTGCTTCCAAAGTGGCTATTTTATCAGGCAACTCTTTCTGCTTAGTCTGCAAAGCTTTGTGATTGTGTTCAAGGCCCACTTCTGCCTTAACCATCACCATTTCCCGTTCTTTAATCCGCAGCTGTTGAGGTAAAGTTTGCAACTGACTATGCCATTGCATAGCGAGAATGGCTTGTTTAATAGCCACTTCAGTGTGTGCCTTGAGAATATCAAGATGTTGTTGTTCAAGTTCAACGGCCTGTTTGGGCAAAACCATTTCCTTCTCTACCGATGAGAGTCGCTGATTTTGAGCAACAGTTTGTACCTCACGCGGAAATTGGGTGAGTTCTTCTAACGTCGTTTGTAATTCCGTGAGACGTGAGCTTTGCTTATCCAGATTCTCTTGAACACTTTGGCGTTTTACCCGCAGATCATCAATCTTCTGGTTAGCAGTTTGCAGCTTACTAGCCGCTTCTTCCACCCTCTTTTGGGTGATCTTATCCGTTTTTTCAGCCAAGATGGCTTTTTCCTCTTGGAACGCTTGAACAGAAGCTTCCAAAGCCTTGCGAGCCTTTTCTAAGGCAGCTTGTTCCGTCGTGATCAGCGGTTTCCGTTCTTCAATCCATTGTGGCGTGATTGAGGCGATATCGGTGGTTTCGGGATTCGTCACCGGTTCCGCATTGACAGGTAAGCCAACGAGGCTATATACAAAAAGACAATACACCAAAAATTTAAATAAAGACATATTATCAAGTCTCCTAAGTGATAAAAAAAATGAGGATATTTGAAAGGGCGAACACGCAGGTTCGCCCCTACGGGCGTGATGTAGGGGCATACCTACGTGTATGCCCTTTCATCTAATCCTTTATTATAAATAATCCTTGTAGTTATAGTTGTAGTGGGAAAACAACAATGCGCTCAAGCACTATTCAGTCGTAGAGTCTTCAGACATGATTTCAACCCCAACACTGGAAATAGGCACATAATACTGTTCCATTTCTAAAATCAACACGTTGTTATCAAAATGACAATGTTTCATTTCCTTTAGCACGATACCAATGTCACCGTTTTTAGGATAAAACGACTCCCAACCGTCTTTACCCCCTTTTTCCTTCATGTCTAAACTAGGCCAAATTAAACAATCCGTGGTATTGATTAATTCGTAAATTTGCCCAACATCAGTTATTTTCGCCTTCTTTGGAGGAGGCGGTTCACTAGAAGGGGCTTGAGAATCCACTTGTTCACTAGACGATTGCTCACTAGACGATGCTTGAGATGTGGCATCGCTGCTGTCAGATGGGGAAGGCGTTTGTGAAGGTGTCGCGCTTGACGTACTACGAGTGGGGGATATTTGCGCTTCTAACTCTGCCAATTTGGCCGATTTTGGATTAACCTTGCGTAAACTCTCCAAATACCGTTTGACTTTGTTTTTTTGCCCCCTATCGAAGGCCTTTTGTGCCCATCCAGCATAACGCGCTTCGATTTCTTGTAAACCCGCCAACGCTTTGGTATTATCCGCGTCTTTTTCTAAGACTTCTTGATAACAATCAAAGGCTGTACCCCCTTTGCCGCTAGTCAAACGGTTGGCTTGAAGATGTTTTTCACACTGACGCAACAGTTGAGCAATCTCAGATGAAGAGGTACCCATTGCTTGAATAGGGATTAAGGCCATAAAAAAAATCAGTGTGTAATGCAAAAAATAACGAAACATAGTTAAAAACCTCGCTGTTTATTAATAATACT
>Ga0209834_10000942_pt1 | contig 17016 bp, 25 predicted proteins | sample Mar14236cmmetaG_FD_184134 | JGI IMG/M metagenome (GOLD analysis project Ga0209834, IMG submission 184134) | Marine hydrothermal vent microbial communities from Guaymas Basin, Gulf of California to study Microbial Dark Matter (Phase II) - Marker... ...
CGCGAGCGGCGTTTATGGTGAAAGGTGCAGAGACAAAGAGCATGGCGGCTATTATCCCCGTGTAGCTGTCGAGGATTGCGCTCGAAAAGGTTACGAGGAGCATTATTCCGACGACGGAGTGCGGGATGACGATTGGAACATCAACAAGGGCCTGGATGATGCTTTTTCCGGGAAAATCTTTCCTCGCGAGGACGTAGCCCAGGGGGACGCCAAAGAAGAGGGCGATCAAGGCAGTGGCCGTCGCCGTGATGAGGGAGTTCCTGAGAGCTTCCAGAACGTAGGTATCGTGGAGTGTCTTAACGAGCATGCCCAAGTCGGAGGCCTGTTTGAGCAGTATGACAACCAGCGGCAGGGCTATGTAAACCACCAGGAAGCTCCCGACCGCGGCGAAAAAGTAGAGCGTGTAGTCGCGCCTCGTCCCCATGGTAATCCCCCTAAAGTTGGAGAGGGAGGATAAAAACCTCACCCCTCGACTTTAACAATATCCCCAATCTCCTCCGGGACGTTGCCGAACGCCACCGGCGGCCAGATGAAGTCCTGGTGGTTCTCCTGGAAGACCCGCCTGCCGTTTTCGCCCAGCATGAAGCGGAGGAACTCCATCCCCAGCTCCCTGTTGGGTGCATCCTTCGGGACGGTGACGCCGTAAACGATGGGCTTTGCCTGGATTACTTTGCTTGTGGAACCTATGTAGACGCTGACCTTTCCGTAGAAGTCGGCCCTGTTGAAGTCCCTGAGGTTTATCTCGTCCGGTAGGGTAATGTAACTTAGATTGTGCTGCTCGGCCACGCTCTTGTAGATGAAGAAGTAGTCGAGGCTCCTGCTCTCGACGAGGCCGGTTAAATCTGTCTCCTTGGGCCTTATCACGACTCTGTCGTTCTTTATCTGGATGTCTTTGGGGGCGACCACGGCGCTCCCGTTGAAGTATATGTTCGTGTTCTTCTCGACGAGGGTCTCGAATATCGGTTTGTCGTAGTAATAATCGGCCAGCTTCATGACCATTACCGAGCGGTAGCCGCAGGGGTCCTGGTTCGGGTCGGAGAAGCCGAAGGAGACGTCTTCCCTCGCCAGTATCTCGTACCACCTCTCGGGGTGGGCCTTCATCTCCTCGGCGTACTTGCTGTGTTCGGTGAACGCAATGACTATCTCGTTGGTGGCAAAGAGGACGTAGAAGTCAGTGTAGTCTGGCATCATGAGCTGAGGGATGAGCGTGTAGTCCGCGACGCCAACCACGTCGGCATTCTTGCCCAAGTCAGTGACCTTCCTCACTGCCGCAACGCTACCGCTGGCCTCGTCCTGGAAGGTTACTCTGTAGCCGAGGTTTTCCTCCGCGTACTCCAAGAACTCCTTCTCGAGCTGCTGGAACGGTACGCTCAGAGAACCAGCGTGGAAGACAACCAGTGTCGCTTCTTTAAGCTCCGAGCCCTCAGAGCCGTTTATACAGCCCGCCGCAACAACCGCAACCAGGATGAGCGCAATTAGAGGGACGCTTTTCCAGTCCATTATAGCCACCGGGAAAATAAACAGAGGCAAATATTTAAACGTTTTGAGAAAACAAGAGAGTTAACGTTAACAGTTTTGTTTTCTCAGCTCCGCGAGTTCCTCAACGAGTTCCCCGAAGTGCTCGTAGAACTCGCTCTCCCGGAGGGAGTCCAGCGTGCCCCAGAACTCGTCGAGGTTCCTGAAGCCAGCTTTTTCGTATTCGAGCGCCTGGATCAGCATTTCCAGCTTGTCCGCGAACTTCACGAGCCTGCCCTCCAGACTGAGTCCCTCCTCGTACTCGCGCCAGAGCCTGAAGTACTCCTTCGGGTTTGGGGTCTTTATGAAGAGCTCCATCGCGGCCTTCTTCTCGGCCCTGCCCTTGTCGAGGTAGTACTGCGCCGTCAGGGGTACGTCTGTAACCCTTGCCTCGGCGAGGTCGTGGAGGAGGGCTATCTTGAGGGCCCGCTCAACGTCTATTTCAACGCCCTTCGCTTTCAGCTCGTCGGCCAGGAAGAGAGTTATCAGGGCGACGCGGTAGCTGTGGTCGGCTATGCTCTCGGGGTCTGGAACGCCCCGGAGGAGCCAGCCGGTTCTGGGGAGTTTCTTCAGGTTCCCCGCTTCGATGAAAAGGTCGATGAGGGACATTTTCATTCCTCCGTCGTGAAAACGGCCCTCTCAGTTTCTATGGCGCTGGCCATAATGCAGTCGCCGAGAAAGCGGCCGTAGACCTTTACCCAATCGCCCTTTCCAAGGCACGGGCTTCCCGAGAACTCCACCCTGAGGCCGGAAACTTTAAATGTAGTCCTGCAACCAGGCAGTTCCATGGGAAAGAACTCCACCATGGGCTTGTCCTCAATGATGCCCTCGATTACGATGTTCTTACCACGAAAACCGCCGGAATTCAGTTCATCCACTGTAACGATGTAATAGTAATGATGACCGAGTTTGACCCGCTTGGGCATCCTCATCACCTTTATATGCCTGTCTCCTGAATATCCGTGGGGGTGAGGGTATGATAAAGGTTGCGATTATCGGTGCCGAGAACGCAGGCAAGTCAACGCTCATGAACGCCCTCATAGGCGGTAAAATATCAGAGGTGGAGAACCTCCCAGGAACGACCAAGGGCGTAATCAGAAGACGCTTCGGAAAGCTCAAGATACCGAAGAGCATGAAGAACCCCCTCGGAGGGGCAGATGAGTTCGTGCTCATAGACACCGCCGGCCTCTTCGACCCCCAGAGGGAGCTGAGGGGCAAAGTCCTTAGCGAGGAGAGGTTCAGGGAGATAATCGACGAGATAGTCTCCGCCGACATAGTCATCCACATGGTCGATGCCACCGTCGGCCTGCACAGGGGCATGGAGAAGCTCCACCACATGCTCAAGTTCCGCTACGAGAAGCCGATAATCGTCGTCATCAACAAGATAGACCTCGTTCCGCGGGAAAGGGTGGAAGAGATAAGGCAGACGATAAAGAAGCGCCTTGAGCAGGATGCAATACCGCTCTCGCTTATCACCTTCGAGGGGTTCAACGACCTGTTGAAGGCGCTGGCCTATTACGCCCAGTACGTCTGATCAGCACCTGCATATCTTTACCAAGACTTTTCTGCGCCTCGGCCCGTCCAGCTCGACGAAGAGTATCCTCTGCCAGGTTCCGAGCAGGAGTTCCCCCTCGTCTATCGGCACGACGACCTCGGGGTTCAGGAAGAGGGCCGCCCTCAGGTGCGAGTGGGCGTTGCTGTCTATCGAATCATGACCGTAGCCAGCCCCCTTGGGAACAAGCTCCTTCATCTTGGCCTTTATGTCCTGGAGGAGCCTCTCTTCGTTCTCATTTATGAAGAGGCCCGTCGTCGTGTGCTCGGTAAAAACGACCGCGATGCCGCTGGCCACGTCGCTCTTCCAAACGAGATGCTGAACCTCGTCCGTTATATCTATTATCTGGAACCTTTCCTTCGTGGGCACCTCAATCTCAAAGAGCATCGGCCTCACCGGAAGCAAGATTTCTCCGACAACGTACCACACTCTTCGTACGTCTGTGAGCCCTACACACCTTCAGTATTCCTTAGTGTGCGCCCCCCTTATTAGTTTAACCTTCGGAACGTTTTTAAGGGCCCCATCGGAGGACGCAACCATGTATGCGGTAATATTCGGCAAAAATCCACGCCTCAGCGAGGCAGAATTTTATGCATTCACCCGAAGATTCAACCTCAAGCTCAGGGTCATCGAGTCCGCGCGAGACTGGCTTGTCTTTGAGTCCTCCCCCGATGTGGAGAGGTACTTCCGCTGGCTCGGGGGCTCGCTCAAGCTGGTTCGGATAGCCGGCGAGGGCGAAGAGGCGATAAAAGACCTCGAATACGCGAAGCTCTTCACGGTCAGCCTCTACGGGAAAAGCGACTGGAAGCTCTGGCGGAAGTTTGGCAGTGCGATAAAGAGGGAGTTCAAGGAGGAGGGGCCGGCGAAGTTCTTCAAGCCGGCAAAGGTTTACGCCATGCCGGCCGAGCTCATCCTCAAGGGCTTTCCGGAAGTCAAGGACTTTGTCTTCCTATTCCGCGAGGACGGAAGCTTCTGGGTCGGCGAGACCGTAAAGGTGACGGATCCTTTTGAGCTTAAAAAGCTCGACGTGGAGAGACCGATCCAGAGGCCCATCCTCTCCATCCCGCCCAGGCTCGCGAGGACAATGGTGAACTTGACAGAGGTGAGGAAAGGCTCCTTCCTCGACCCGTTCTGCGGGATAGGTACGATAGTCCAGGAGTTCGTCCTCCAGGGGCTGAGTGCCTACGGAAGCGACCGCGACCCAGAGAGGATAAGGGACGCCAGAAAAAACCTCGCGTGGCTCAGGAAAGAGTTCCGCCTCAAGAACTCGGCCCACCTTGAGGTCTGCGACGCGAGAAAGCTGAAGAGGTGCTTCCGCCAGCGGTTCGACGCTGTGGTTACGGAACCATACCTCGGAAAGCCCCTCAAGAGAAACCCGGGCAGGGGCGAGGCGATAAAGCTCGCCAACGAGCTTGACAGGCTCTACTACCCAGTCTTCGAAAGCATCGCCGACGTCCTGAAGAGGAACGGAAGGGTTGTCTTCGTCTTCCCTGCCTACAGGCTGAGCGGAGGAGGAATATACCGGAAGGACAGGAAGTGGCTCGGAAAGCTCGGCTTCGAGGTCGTTGGGAGGCACACAGACTACGAGGAGAGGCACAGGCTCGTCAGGGACATCCACGTGCTGAGGTACAGGGGTTAAAGGAGCCTCTCGTGCTCCTTCTTTATGCACCTGTGGGCAACTGCAGCAAGACCTGCCTCCTTTGCCCTTTTGAAGGCGTCTCGGTTATATGTGTTGAACTGGAACCACACGACCTTCGCGCCCTTCTTTATCGCCTGCTCGACGTAGTCCATCGTGAACTCCGGGCGGACGAAGAGGTCGACTATCTCGACGTCGTCGGGGATGTCGAGAACGCTCGGGTAGCACTTCCTCCTGAGGACTTCCTCGTAGCGGGGGTTCACGGGATAGACCTCGTAGCCCTTCTCAAGGAGGTAGTGCATGACCCTGTTTGCATCCCTTTCGGGCTTCGGCGAGGCACCGACGAGGGCTATCTTGCGGTACTCCGTCAGAATTTCTCTGACATCATCATCGGTCAGCCTGTCAACTGGCATCTTCCTAACCATTTTATCACCACCATAAGTTGGAGAAGAAGTTTAAAGCCCTAACGGAAACTTCCTCTGGTGGGAACATGGCGCTCTACGAGGAAACGTTGACGAGCCGGGCCCTCCAGATTATCATGGTGATCCCAATCCTCTCGATGCTTGTCGGCCTCTACGTCGCCTATTGGGCGGGCGAAGGCTTTGAGATAATGCTCGCTACCACGGTGGGAGTTGCAGTTCTGCTCCTGGACGTGATGAAGATTAAAATCGAGATAGACGAGCGCGAGCTGAGGATAAGGGGTGTCCTCGGACTCATAGTCAGAAAAACAGTTCCCATCGAGAACATCGCGAGCTTCCGAATTGGGGAGGGCTGGGCCTCCTGCTACGGAATGGTGCACTTCAACCTGCCGGCGAAGGGCTGCGTCACAATACATCAGAAGAAGGGATGGAGTGTTTCTTTCACGACTAACAATCCCGAAGAGGTCGCAAGGGTTCTGGCTATCCTTGGCGTTCCACGAGAAGCTTAGTACCCCTGACCGACACCACCCTGACCCTTTCGTCCCTCTTGGCGCTCCCGGTTAAGCACTCCGCACGCCATAGTTCACCATCGACCTTAACGACTCCTTCGGGGGAAAGGTCTTCCACAACAACGGCCGTTCTCCCTATGAGCCTCTCGGGGCCGGCCTCTGGCTTCCTATCTGCCCCACCCCCGAGAACGAACGGGGCGATCAGGAAGTCCTTGGCCAGTATCACCACAAGCACGAGCAGACCCGCCCGGAGGGGAATATCCACGCCCATCCGCGGGAGTATAAGGAAAATGAAAGCGCCTATGATGATTTCATCCGCCATCAGTGCGAGGAGCTTGAGAAGGTTCCTGGCTTTCACACGCCCCATTTCTAGACCTCGCCCCCCGCAAGCCATTTCCAGTAGGGGTTCAGCTCGACTATCGTCCACCACCTCTTGAGCCCCTTTCTGGCGTTTTTGTAGTCGGGGTAGAACTCTCCGACGAGTTCCCAGAAGGCCGTTGAATGGTTCATGTGCCTGAGGTGGGCGAGCTCGTGGACCACAACGTACTCCCTGAGGTCCCTGGGGAGGGCTATGAGACGGACGTTGAAGTTCAAGTTTCCCCTGGGAGAACAGCTCCCCCACCGGCTCTTCTGATGCCTGATATAGACCTTTCCCGGCTCCACACCCATTCTATGTGCATAGGAACCAACGAGGGGCAGGAGCTCCTCCCTGAGGATCTTCTTCAGATAGCTTATCATATCGTTGGGGTTGGGTGAGAGGACGACGGTTCTAAAGCGCTCGTGAACCTTGGGCTTTCTCCCGTGGATGACCTGATAGAACTCACCGTTGATTGGGAAACCGGACTCCGCAACCTCTCTGAGTCCCTCGACCTCGGCCAGCCTGCCCTCAAGCCAGCCGCGGTGCCGCTCGATCAGGCCATCAACGTCGAAGCCATCCGGGGCGGTGACCAGAACCGTTCCGTCAGGCCTCACCTCGAGCCTCGCGTACTTAACCGGCCGACGGCGAACCCTCAACCCCATGCCGCTCACCTTTTAAGGAGAATGGATAAAAAGCCCTTATGAAGGTTCGGGTCGTTGAGAGGCGCGCCCGGAGCATCTACACCAAATCCAGGATTCCGGGCGTTTCTTGGAGCATCAACCAGTACGTCGGCTGTGCCTTTGCCTGCGAGTACTGCTACGCCAAGTTCCTGACGAGGTGGAAGGACTACGGTAGATGGGGGAGCTGGGTTGAGGTCAAGACCAACGCGCCCGAGCTGGCGAGAAAGCACGTTTCTGGGAGCGTCGTCATGTCAACGGTGAGCGACCCGTACCAGCCTATAGAGGCCGAGTTAAACCTCACGAGAAGGGTCTTGAGGCACATGGACAAGAGGAACGAACTTTCGGTGCTCACCAAGTCCCCTCTGGTAACCCGGGACATCGACCTTTTCAAGGAGTTCCGGACGATAGAGGTCGGCCTCACGATAAACGGCTTCACCGGAAGAGAGAAGAGGCTGTTTGAGCCGCTGACGCCGGTTCACGAGGCGAGGGTTAACGCCCTCAAAGAGCTCCACGAGGCGGGCTTGAAGACCTACGCCTTCATCAGTCCGATAATCCCGAAGGTAACCGACGTTTCCACCATAGTAGAGGACACCAGGGGCTTCGCGGACTACTACTTCTTCGAAGTGCTCAACCTCCGTGCATCGGGAAGGGAATTCCAGGAACTCCTCCGCGATGAGTATCCGGAAAGCTACGAGGTTCTGACCGATGATGAGGCCTTTGAAGAGTTCCTATGGGGACTAAAGAAGGAGATAATGCCCCTACGTGTGAAGGCGGAGGGAATAGAGACCCACAGGGAAGGCTGGGAGTTCGTGGAGCTGTAAAATTTATTGGCGTCCCTTCGGGATGACAGCCACCACCATCGAGTTCACGTTGGTTCCCGTCGGCCCCATCTTGAGGAGTGCACCCACTCTTTCCAGCGCACCGTAGGCGTCGTGCCTCCTGAGGACTTCCTCGACGTCCACCTCGGCTTCCCTGAGAAGTCCAAGCATTTTTCCGTCCACTATCCCGCCGGCAGCATCGGTTGGCCCGTCCGTTCCATCGGTATCGACCGCCAAAACAACGGCGTTCAGCCCATCTATCTTTCTGGCAATACTCAGGGCAAACTCCTGATTCGGCCCGCCGAGGCCGGCTTTTCCCTCAATAGTCACCGTCCACTCGCCGCCGGCTATTAGAACCGCCGGCTTTGGAACCGGGCGGCCGTATCTAGCTATCTCCTGCACTATCGAGCCCATCGCCAGCGCTATCTCCCTTGCCTCACCTTCGAGGGTCGTGGTGAGCAACAGGGCATTGTAGCCGAGTTCCTCCGCCTTCGCCAGGGCAGATTCACAGGCGAGGGTGTTGCTCCCGACTATGAAGTTGTGGACGTTCGGAAGGTCTTCTTTGAGGGTTTCCTCGGCTTTTCCGTCAAGCCCGAGCTCGATGTGTCTCCTAACGCTCTCAGGCAGCTTCTCCCAGACACCGTAGAGCTTCAAAACCCTGTGGGCATCTTGGAAGGTTGTTGGGTCCTTCACAGTTGGGCCAGATGCTATCGCCTCCAGAGGGTCGCCGACGACGTCCGAGAGGACGAGGCTTATCACCGTCCCTTTTACCCGCTTCGCCAGCTTGCCACCCTTGACCGCTGAAATGTGTTTTCTCACTGTGTTTATCTCGTATATCTTCGCCCCACTTTTCAGGAGGAGCTCGTTTGTCCGAATTTTGTCCTCCAGCGTTATTCCATCCTCTGGGAGGAGAAAGAGTGCACTTCCCCCGCCGGAGATGAGGACGAGTAGGATGTCATCATTCTCGACCTTTTCGACCAGCTCCAAGCCAAGCTTTCCACCCAAAAGGGAGTTCTCGTCCGGGACCGGATGCCCCGCCTCGATGACCTTTAGCTTCTTCAGCCCTGGGCAGTTCCCTGCGTAACCGTACTTGGTGATTACCACTCCCTCCTCGAGCCGCTCTCCAAGGGTGTCCACGACGGCCCTTGCCATGGAGCAGGCGGCCTTGCCGAAGGCAAGAAGGTAGATTTTCCCAGAAACCCGGAATTTCTTTCCCCTGACAACCAACCACTCCCCATCAAAGTCGAGGGAGTTCTTCACCGCCATGTAAGGGTCGGCCGCTTTGAGGGCGGCGTCCATTATTTCAAGGGTGGCAGCCCTGGCCTCGTCAACCATCACATCTCCCCCACAAAGGCAACTGAGAGGATAAACACACCGCACCTTAAGGGGGTTGCGGAGAAAGTAGAAGAATCAGTCGAGCATAGCCAGTATCTTGTCTATTTCGTTGGAGACCTCAACGTCGAAGAGGTGTATCGTCGGCAGGAGCCACCAGAGGCGGTAGCTGTGGGCCTTTTCTTCCTCTCCAAAGTACTGGAAGACGAACCTTCCGAAGCCGGTCATATCACGGTGGACGTCCCTCACTGCCCTCAGAACGCGCCTGACCTTCGGCGGGTACTCCTCAAACGGGAGCGGGAGGGTCTTCTCGCCAGGAGCCTCGCGTTCTGTGGTATCTCCCGCTGGGTCTCGCTGATGTGGTACTCCCTGCCCCTTTCAGTGTAGGTCTCACCCTCTTCGTGGGTTCCGGTCTTTGACACAAAGTATGCCTCCCTGCCGTCTATCGTTCCGAGGTGCAGGTCGTAGCCCCACGCCTTCAAATCCTTGAACCTGAACCTCCTCTCCGCCGGAACGACTCCGGTGTTCTCAATTATGTAGTAGCCCTCGAACATTTTTCATCACCAAAAGTTATTAAAACCTTTTTCAGATTTAAACCTTTCCATCACAGGAGTGCCAAAACACGAGAAAACCTGCAGAGAGAACTCCAAAAGGAATGTCCAAGAAATCAGCAGTAGCACACTACTCCTCCAGTATTACAAGCTCGATTTCCGCCCTTGTTTCGGGGTTCTTCAGGAGTTCAACTATCCTGCGGTCTATGTCCCTCGCAGCCTTGTTCGCCCTTATCGCGAGGGTTCTGGCGTCGATGTAGTCGCTCTTCCGCACCACCATCGAAAAGTCGTGGTCGAGGATCAGGTCGGGGCTTCCCTCGGCGAGAACCGCGTCCACGAGGTCTCCCACCTTTATCCTTATGAGAAGCTTTTTCCCTGCCCTCAACGCGGCTTTAAACTCCTCGCTCAGGTCGTTTATTCCCCTGTCTGCCTCGATGCAGAGTATGCAGTCGCCTCGGGGGGTGAGGTAGTCCTCCTTCGTGAACTCAAGAGTTGATTTGTGGGTTGCCCTGACGTTCTCGTGGCCCCGGCAGTGAATGATTTCCCTGAGCATGCCCATGAATACGCGGGAGGGTTTATAAGTTTCCGGTCAAATTCACGAAAACTTTTTAAGTATTGAAGAAAAATACTACGTTGGGTGATATGATGAACTTGAGGCGTATCGTCGGCGGTCTTGTGAGGGTTCATGTAGGCTTTGCCCTTGTAAGGGTTAATTCTCTCGGGAAGGTCTATCCTGCAAAAACCAATGTTAATGTGTTTGAGCTCCTCCACAGAAGGCTTAAGAAGAAGTAGAGAACCGCTTTTAGTTTTTGCCCGTTCTGGGAAAACCTTTAAAAGGGCTTTTATGATTTGGGTTACGGTTGTCAGAGTCAAGATAATGGGGGGATTGATAATGGGAAACATCAAGCAGACTTTCATCAAGAGAACCGCCCGCGAGCTGTTTGACCGCTATCCGAACGAGTTCAGCAGGGACTTCGAGCACAATAAGAGGAAAGTCGAGGAACTCACCAACGTCACCAGCAAGACCATCAGGAACAGGATAGCCGGCTACATGACCAGGCTCGTGAGGATGAAGGAAGAAGGCAAGATGCTCTGAACGTCTATCCCTCGTTTTTCTGGGCTTTAGCTTTCTCCTTCTCCATCCGCTTTCTAAAAGTCGTTTAGGTCTTCCAGTATCTTCTTGGAAAGCCTCGGGCCAAACTCGCGCATGAGTCTCTCGAACTCGCGCTGGTTCTCCCTGGCTATCCTCCGCAGGAGGTTCTCTATGTAAGTTTCTGTCAGCAGGCGGACTTCCTCCAACCCCTGCTTCGTCCGGATGATCTCGTCTATCCGCTCCTGTATCTCCGCCAGAAACGCCAGGAGCTCATTTATCTTGGCCTCAGCGGGCCCCGTGGACTTTATAAGGGCCCTGGCCTGTGCGTATTCCTTGGTGTCCCTTGGCGCTTTGGGCTCGTACATCTCCGTTCCGAAGGCATACGGTGTCAGGAGCACCTCTAAACGGAAGCCTCGCTTTATCGTGTAGTACTTCCTTGGCCTGCCGCGCGGTATCTTCTCTACCCTGCCCTCTATCAGCCCGGCATTCTCGAGTATCCTGAGGTGTTCCAAAACTGCCTTCTGCCCAACGCCAAGCTCCTGGCTGAGCTCGCTCACGAAGTAAGGCCTCTTAGTGAGCAGGATGAGTATCCTTCTGCGGGTCTCGTTTCCCAGTATATCGAGCAACCCTCCCATGTTCTTATTTGACTCCATACTCTCACCTCCCCCACCTTTCTCTAACCTCATGTAAGAAAAGGCCGCTTTAAGCTTTTCGGTGAAATATGGAAAAGGCAGGGATTAGGGAACAACATGGTGCTCCCTGCAGCGTGCCTCATAGCTCTCGCTGCTCCCGATGAGGATTATTGGGGAATCCCTCGGGGCGGGTTTCCCGTCAATGAGGCGCTGACTCCGGGTCGCAGGCTTTCCGCAGACTGTGCAGATGGCAGTGAGATAGACGATGTTGTCAGCACGGACGAGGAGCTCCCTGGTTACGGGAAAGGGGTCCCCCTTGAAGTCGAGGTTGAGGCCGCTCGCTATGACGTAGACTCCCTCGTCGGCGAGACGGTTCAGAGCCTCAACTATTTCCAGCGGGAAAAACTGCACCTCGTCTACCCCTATTACCTCAAAGCCATTTTCCCTGGTAATTCTCTCAATGAGCTCAACGCCCTCGGCATTGGTGGGGACAACGAATGCCTCGTACCTGAGACCGTTGTGGGCCACGACCTCTTCTTCGCTGTATCTGTTATCTATGGCAGGTTTGAAAAGCGCCGCCTTCCTCTTGGCAAAGGTCTGCCGTTCTATGCGCTTAATCAGCTCCGTTGTTTTACCTGCAAACATCGGTCCAGTGATGACTTCCAAAAACCCCTCCGGATGCATCGTCTCACCAGATATCCTGAGGTTCAGAGCCTTAAAATTATCTGCGGCCGAGAAGTTGGACAAAAGACGAAAATGGGAAAGAAAAGCCGTCAAACCGGTCAGACCGGGGTGACGTAGCCCCACTTTTCGAGGGCACGGGCGAGCTCCTTGTGGGTCTTGGCGTACTCGTCGAGCGGGGTTCCTTCCATGATGGCATCGATTGCCTGCCTGACGGCCTTTGCACCCGCAGCCGGCCCGTCCGGGTGGCCGAGGGTCCCACCGCCGAGCTGGAGGACGATGTCCGTTCCGAGGGCCTCTATGACCGGCTGGATGTTGCCTGGGTGCAGACCGCCGGAGCTGGTCGGGAAGGCCGGCTTTATGCCGTAGAACTTCTGCTCCATGTGGAAGACGTCGTTCTCGTCCGGCTTGTAATGCTTCTCCCTGAGTATCCTGGCGTTCTGGATGACATCCCACTTGCCGCCCTCAAGCTTGCCGGCACCTGCGGTTCCAACGTGGAGCTGGTCGATACCGACAAGCCTGTAGAGCTTGGCAAGGACGAACATCGAGATGCCGTGGTACTTGTCCCTAGTGAAGGCAGCGTGCATTGCCCTGTGGCCGTGGACCGCCAGACCGTAGTCCGCCGCCAGCTCAGCTATGTACTCGAGCGCACCCCAGCCGGTTATGACAACGTCCACCATCGCGTGTTTGAGGCCAAGATCGGCCAGAACCTCGAGCCTGCGCTCCATCTCAAGGAGTGGGGCGGTTATGTTGGCGAACCAGGTCTTCTTCTCGCCGGTCTCGCTCTCGACCTTGTCGATGATCCTTGCCATTATCTCAGCGCGCTCATCGAAGCGGTTGTACCACGGGCTTGTGAGGTTCTCATCGTCCTTCATGTAGTCCGCACCGTTCATGAGGAGGTCTGTAGAAAGCTTTTCAAACTCTTCCGGCGAGTATCCGACCTTGGGCTTTGGAACGACACCGTAGATTGGCCTGTCTTTGATTTCGAGCATCTTCCTGACGCCTTCTATACCGAAGGCTGGACCGTTGAACTCTCTGATAACCTTCTCTGGGAAGTAAAGGTCCTCAAGGCGCAGCCCCTTAACGCGCTTCATACCGAAGACGTTGCCCGCTATGCTGGCTAGAAGCCCGGGAAGGTTTGCATCCTCAAAGGCGTGGAACGGGTAGGCGATCTTGACTATCCAGCTGCCGTCGCCCATGTCGTGGAACTCGTAGGCCTTGGCAGAAAGGTCGGCCCACCTCTCCTCCTCATACCACTGGTAAAGAGTTGTCCAAGTTCCGGTTGAGCTCTCAGCAGCAACCGCACCCGCGGCCGCTTCGATTGTGTACCCCTCTGCAGGGGTTATGCGGAACACGGCTATTATGTCTCTCTTCTTACTGGGCTCATAGCCCTTGTCCACATAGTAGTCATATATTTTGTCAAACTTCTCTACCATGCTACCACCTCCTCCGTACCCCAAAGATTGCATAAATCCCCATAAAAATATTATGGCCCAATTTTGGTTCATTGATGCATTTAGATGCATAGTAAAGGCGCCTTTCATTCCCTAGCGCCCCAAATTTCCTCCTTATTTTGGAAAATCAAAAGGATCAGCGGCAGATACTTATGATTTAAAGGCATAAAATCGACTTTTGAAACTTCGTCCTGAAGTTAGTACCGGGCCGGTTATAAGCCATGAGCCCAATGATGCCGAATTTCTAAACACCTCACCCAAAAAAAGCCGATTATTGCCTTCAGAAGCCTCTGTTTCCGAAAAGTTTATATAGACCTTCCTTCCTAGAATAAAACGCAGATACCTGCAAAACAACGTTTAGGAGGTTGGGAAAATGGCTGAGTTGCCGATTGCCCCAGTTGACAGGTTGATAAGGAAGGCCGGCGCTGCCCGCGTTAGCGAGGACGCCGCCAAGCTTCTCGCCGAGCACCTTGAGGAGAAGGCCATGGAGATCGCCAAGAAGGCGGTCGACCTCGCCCACCACGCCGGCAGGAAGACCGTCAAGGCCGAGGACATCAAGCTTGCCATCAAGGCCTGAAGGCCTTTCTTTTCATTCCTTAGCTTTTCTGAAAGTTTGAAGCTTCACCAGAAGCGCACCCTTTCGACCCGGATGCTTTCTCCAGCGACTTCTAAAAACGCAAAGCCCGCCGAGTCCATTCTGGGAAAGGCCGGAGAACCCGGGTTGAGGAGAACCACCCTTCTCCCGTGAATCGAGTGCGTATCGTGGTAGAAACGGTGCGTATGACCGAATATGAGGACATCGGCCCCCACATCAAGGGCTTTAAGAGTCAGGAACTGGGAGTTGAGCGAAAAGAACTGGTGCCCGTGGAGAAGGGCGATTCTAATGTCCCCGACATCGACTACCTTTTCCTCCGGGAGACTGAGGTGGTCGGCGTTTCCCCGAACGGCCACCACAGGGGCGAACTTCTCAAGTTCCTCCAGAAGCTCATGGGACGTAACGTCGCCGGCGTGCAGTATCAAATCCGGTGTCCTTTTCTTGAGGTATTGGAAAAGAAGAGACGGAAGATTTCCAGTTTTATCGCCGTAATGGGTATCACTCGTCACCGCTATAAGCACGGCCATCCCTCATATCGGGACGTTTATGTTGAGCTTCTCCACCAGCTCCTTGTAGCGGTTCCTCACGGTGACCTCGGTTACGTGCGCTACCTCCGCCACCTCACGCTGGGTCTTCTTCTCACCCTCTAGGAGGGAAGCCACGTAGAGCGCCGCCGCCGCAAGCCCCGTGGGACCCTTGCCGCTGGTTATACCGCGTTTTATGGCCTCTCTAAGTATCTCCTTGGCCCTCTTCTTTGTCCTGGCACTCACGTTCAGGGCATCGCCAAAGCGGTCAACGTACTCTATCGGGCTGGTCGGGCGGAGGTTGAGGTTGAGGCCGCGGGCAAGGAAGCGGTAGCTCCTTCCAATCTCCTTCTTCGTGACCTTCGAAACGGCCGCTATCTCATTGAGAGTCCTCGGGATATGCTCCATCCTGCACGCCGCGTAGAGCGCGGCTGAGACCATACCCTCAATCGAGCGCCCGCGGATGAGCTTCTTCATAACGGCCTTTCTGTAGAGCGAGGCCGCAACCTCCTTCACGCGCCTCGGGAGACGCATCTGGGCGGCCATTCTGTCCAGCTCGCTCAGGGCAAAGGCCAGGTTACGCTCGGCCGCGTCGTTTATGCGCATCCTGCGCTGCCACATCCTAAGGCGGCGCATCTTGGTACGGTACATGCCGGTTATCTGGTTCCCGTGTATGTCCTTGTTGCGCCAGTCTATATCAGTGGAGAGACCCTTGTCATGGATCATAAGTGTCATGGGCGCACCAGTCCTGGCACGCTTGGCCCTCTGGTTTGGATCAAAGGCGCGCCACTCGGGACCATCATCGATGACATTCTGCTTAACAACGTACCCGCAGACAGAACAGACGATTTCGCCTCTTCTTGGGTCGTAAAACAGTTTGTCGGAACCACAAAACGGACATACATTCTTATCAGCCAAAAGCTCTCACCCCCTCTTTCTGGGGGCAGGGCGTCTCACCTTTCCGCCCTTGGAACGCTTCTTCCCGCGAGCATGCGTGGCCTTTTTGCGCTTGGTATCAACATAGAGCAATGTCCCAACGTACTCTCCGGGGTTCTTGACCCGCGGCTTGACGGCCACATAGGGCCTCTTAACCGGCCCGAAGACATCCTTCACTACACCGACCACGGTGAGCTTTTTGTCAACCACCGGGTCGTTGAGCGAGGGAACCCAGTCAGTCCTGAGAATCAGGAACCCCTGCTTTGCATAGTGAGAAACTTTACCCAGGCGCTTCATAGCCCCACCCCAAAAGGACATATCCTTTTAAGCTTTTCGTTTTTGTCCTTATAAACTTTTCGGAAAAATCCCAAAAGGTTTTTATTGGGTACCTGACTAATAGTAAAGGTTGGGCGGTAAAATGAAGTGCCTCATCGTCGGCCATCTTGTGAGGGATATCCTCATCACGGGTTCTGGAACCGAACACCGCATCGGTGGTGGGGCGTACTATTCTGCGATGGCCCTGTCCAGATTCTGCGAAGTGGAGGTCCTGACCAGCGTTGGAGAGGATTTTCCGGAAAGCTGGCTCGAAGAACTTAAGAAAGCAGGCATAGTGCTTCATACGGTACCCTCGGAAAGCAGCACCTCTTATCGTCTCCGTTACCTCGATGGAAACACGAGGGAACTCAGCCTCCTCTCCGTCGCTGAGAGGATAACCGAGGTCCCGCGGGGGAACTATGATATAATCATCCTCAACCCCGTCGCAGGCGAGATTACACCTGAAACCGTCGCACTCGCCAAAAGAAGGGGCGACTTCGTTGTCGCCGACGTCCAGGGCTTCATCAGATTACCTCGCCCCGGAAAACTGAAGCTGACGGAAATAGACGGGGGCATATTCAACGGGCTGAATGTCCTCCACGCCGACGTCTCAGAGGTGCAGTTCGTAAGAAACCTTGACCCTAACAAAATGGAGGCACTCATAATCTCCAATGGCGCCGATGCAGGACAGGCCTGGTTCAAGGGGCGGAAATACTCCTACATTCCGGCCAAGGTGGCGGTGGAAGAATCAACCGGCGCGGGCGACGTTTTTCTGGCCGCGTTCAGCTACTTCTACAAAAAATGTCCGTTCATCCAGGCGCTCAAGAGGGCGAACGCGTTCACTGCACTCTTCCTGATGCACAGGGACTTTTCCTTTTCTATGGAAGAAGTCAACGAGCTTGCGGCGAAGGTTGCGGTCGAGAGGCTTAACGATATAAAGATATAAACCCGGAGAGCAACTATAACCGCCGATGATGAAACGTCAGCATGCTGAAGATGATGAAAAGGGACTTCCCTGAGGTGGTGATATGGACCGTTACGTCTTGCTCGTCAAGGCCCCGAGGGGAGCCGACATAAGCAAGTTCCGAGAGGAGGCAACGCTCCTTGCCGAAAAGCATGGCCTAAAGGCCGAGCTTCACCGGTGCATAGGCCTGACTGTCGATGGAGTAATCCTCTACAAGGGCGGAGTTGTCCTCATAAAGCGGAAGAACGAGCCGTTCAAAGACCACTACGCCCTGCCCGGCGGCTTCGTAGAGTACGGCGAGACCGTGGAGGAGGCCCTGAAGAGGGAGATGAAGGAGGAAACGGGCCTCGACGTCAGAATCATCAGGCAGGTGGGCGTTTACTCCGACCCAAACAGGGACCCGAGGGGACACATGGTTTCAGTTGCCTTCCTCTGCCTCGGAGAGGGTGGGT
>Ga0209834_10000943_pt1 | contig 16989 bp, 15 predicted proteins | sample Mar14236cmmetaG_FD_184134 | JGI IMG/M metagenome (GOLD analysis project Ga0209834, IMG submission 184134) | Marine hydrothermal vent microbial communities from Guaymas Basin, Gulf of California to study Microbial Dark Matter (Phase II) - Marker... ...
GACCACGGGTTCATAAGAATATTTACATTTATTCCGCATAAATTATTTGCAGCGCCGGGGTATATGACTTAGAGTTCTACAATCAATTAAGGCTGGTTAAAGAATCGTGGAGAGGAGGATCGCGGGTGTTTTATCGTCCATCATATCTGTCAAATGTTGAAAAAAAAGCTGTACTTTCTCGTTTTTGGGAAAAGGACCCGTCTCTTTGGGCCAAGGCCCCGGAAGTTCAAAAGCAGATCACAGATCGTCTTGGCTGGCTGGATGTTATTCCAAAGATGAGAGAGGCCAAAGGAGATATAGTAGATTTCGCGCAAGATATAAAGCAGCGAGGCATCAAGCAGATAGTGCTGCTTGGTATGGGAGGGTCCAGTCTCTGCCCCCTGGTTTTGAGTCAAATATTCGGTTCTCAAGAAGGATTCCCTGCACTGAAGGTGCTGGATACCACCGACCCCGATGAAATAGAGAACGTCGTCCAGAATAAAGACTGGAACTCAACACTATTTTTAATGGCCAGCAAATCCGGTACTACGCTGGAACCTAATGCCATGTTTAATTACTTTTGGCCATTAATGGAGAATGGGCTGTCTGATCCCGGATCGCACTTTGTGGCTATTACAGACCCTGGAACTCCCCTGGAAAAACTCGGGAATGAGCGTGGTTTTTTGAAGATCTTTCTTAATCCCACCGACATAGGAGGAAGGTATTCAGCAATCTCTTACTTCGGTCTGGTCCCGGCGGCCCTGCTGGGGATTGATATCGGCAGGATACTTCAAAGGGCCGAAGAGATGGTCAATAAATGCGGCCCTAACATACCATGCGATATAAATCCCGGGTATAAGCTGGGAGAATTCTTAGGGGAATTCGGTGTTCAGGGCAGGGACAAACTGACCATCCTGGCCGATTTGCCCATCAAGGCCTTTGGCCTCTGGCTGGAACAGCTTGTGGCAGAGAGTACTGGTAAAGAGACCAGGGGTCTGGTTCCAATTATCGGCGAATCTACCGGGATTCCTGGATTTTATGGTGGAGAACGTATTTTTGTCTACCTGAGAGTAAAAGGGGCTCCGGAAAAGGACTCTTTGGAAGGGTTTGTGTCAGAGCTGCGGGAGGCCCAATTCCCCGTCTATGAGTTGTGGCTCGAAGATCTGTATGATCTCGGGGCCCAGTTCTTCCTGTGGGAAATGGCGACCGCCCTGGCCTCTCACTTCCTGGCAGTTAATCCCTTTGATGAGCCGGATGTCAGGCGTTCAAAGGAAAAGACCGGAGCAATCCTCGATGTCTACCGCGCCGAAGGCAAGATGCCTATAAAATTCTGGGTAGATCCATATAGTCAACTTCATTTTCGTACTTCAGAGATGCTGGCTGTATCCATGAAGAGCCTTTCAAGGGCCATGAGAGACATGTTCCATGTCCTGCCGACCTGGGGCTATTTGGCATTTCTCCCTTACCTGCCCTATGATCCGGAAATGGAAGCAATGGTAGGGGAAATGCGCTATTTTGTGAGACAGGAGAAGGGATGCGCTACTACCATGGGTTATGGTCCGAGGTATCTCCATTCTACGGGCCAGATTTACAAAGGCGGACCGACTTCCGCAGCTTTTTTGATCTTTACTCGTAAAAGGGCAAAAGACTATCCGGTAATCCCGGACTTCGGTGTCTCTTTCTGGCATATCCAATTTGCCCAGGCGGTTGGAGACTTCGAGGCCCTTTCTGATGCCAGGTTTAGAGCTATCCATGTGCACCTGCCTCCTGATTACCGGCTGGGATTAAGGAATTTCAGCAAGGTCCTTTCAAGATCAGTTCGCATGAAGTAAGGAAGGATGTACGGCAAACGCAGGCTACTAACAGTAGCTGCACTTCTCATCGGCCTCTGGATATTTGGCATCGCCGGTTATGTGATCATTGAGGGCTGGGATGTCCTTGACGCCATTTACATGACAACCATATCATTGACTACTGTCGGTTACAATGAGGTCCACCCTTTAAGTCAGGCAGGGCGCATATTTACCGCCCTGCTGATCGTCATGGGTGTAGGTTTTTTTTTCTATGCCTTTGGGGTACTGGCAGAGGCAATTATAGAAGGGCATCTTAAGGGACTCTTGGGGAAAAGGAAAATGGAAAAGACCATTTCCAGGCTTAAACAACATTTTATTATCTGTGGTTACGGAAGAATTGGAACGTCAATATGCAGGATATTTAAAGAGCGAAAGTATCCCTTTGTGGTAATAGAAAATGATCCCGCTGCTATACAGGAGATAGAGAAAAATGATTTTTTGTATGTAGCCGGCAATGCGACCCATGATGAAATCCTGATTCAGTCGGGTATTGAGCGTGCAAAAGGGATTGTTTGCGTATTAAGTACCGATGCGTATAACGTGTACATCACTCTTGCAGCCAGGTCGTTGAATCCGGGCTTGCTGATTCTGGCCAGAGCAGATGATGCCGATGCGGAAAAGATGATGATTCAGGCAGGGGCAGATCGGGTAATCTCGCCATATGAGATAGGGGCACGGCGCATGGCCCTTGCGGTACTTCAGCCTACTGTGACAGAGTTTCTGGACCTGGCAGTACATTCGTCCACCCTTGATCTTGCTATCGAGCAGGTGGAAATAGTTTTCAAGTCATCGCTGGATGGTGTGAGTCTCTTGGATGCTGCCCTGCGGCAGAAGCTGGGCGTTACGGTCCTGGCAGTTCAGCAATCCGGGGGCGAGATGATATTATCTCTGGATCCTGGCTATGTTATAAAGAGTGGTGACATACTTGTTGCCCTGGGAAACAGAAAAGGGCTGGATGCCTTAAGGGAACTGTGCACGGACACGTTTGTCCAGTGAGAGCAAGCGTTCATGAATCTGCCCTGTAATTGCACCGCAGTATCTCACTTTCTGTTACGATAATGTCCATTCTCTGGTCATGGGTTTTCAGGGGAATTTCCGGAAGCAGCTGAAGACTGAAAGCAAGTCCTATACGAATGGCTTGAGGGGCCTTTATGGATAAGAAACGGTCAAAGTATCCCCCTCCGTATCCATATCGGCCGCATTTGCGGTCGAATACACTGCCGGGAACCACTGCCAGGTCTATTTGGGATGGTTGTATTAATGAGGCTGCTTCTGCATCCGGCTCTAATATTCCATAGGCCCCGGGCCTGAGATCTTTTCCCCAATCCTCCAAGAGGTAAGTTTCCAGCTGCCTGTTTTTGACGTCCGTCTTGGGAATGGCCACTTCAAGCCCGCTATTGAGCCTCTCTTTGATGAGTTGATGCGTTTCCACCTCGCTCCTGAAGGATACATAAATAAGAGGCATCCTGCTGCTCTTGTATTCTTCAAGCCCCCTGAGCCTGTAAGTTATTGTTTCGCTAAGATGGCTCAGATTAAAGGAGGAAAGACGGTCGCGTTTGGCCAGGATTTGGCTCCGGTAAAAAGAAGGATCAGGAAAGGACATGTGTTTAAAGAAATAAGATTTACTATGGAGATTGATAAAAAATGCGCAGACAGGAGGATTCTCTCAGGCAGGAATTTTGCCAGACAGGCCTGCAGTTCCTGTCTCTCAATACAACGTTTCTTCTTGAGGAAGGAAATCTTATGTATCTTGCCAATAGACAAAGGCGTCCATCTCTGCCGAAGAATTTCGATCCAACCACTTCTACCTTCACTCCGTTATTGAGTTGAAGTCGAATTCTCCTGACAAACCATCGAGGAGCAACAATAACCCTGAAAATTCGAGATCCGGACTGAAGAGTAAAACACTGAAAATTCATATAGGGCTTCGCCTCACACTGTCTTATTATTCCCCTGGCTACTATCTCCGTGTTTTCATCATAACCTATACTCCTGGCATGAGCAGAGCCGACACCGTTCAATAACAGAATGACAACTAAGAAAAAAAGGGGATGATAAGCAGCTTTTGACTCGATTGCCCTATGCACGTTCACGGCTACTTAACTGTGCCTCTGGTCGACTTTGGGGACAAACCGGAAGTGCCCTCTTTGATTTTTGTTAATTGTTTGTACAATTCTTGTCTTTTAAGATTACTCAAGAAAATATATGCAGATTGCGTACCTCTTGAATATCCACGCATTAATGACTCAATTTATCTAAAATATCAAAAATTTTTACCATTTTGAGAAATTTCAATCAAGATTGCAGTAGACACGATATGCAATTTTTGCGGGTTTATGCAATTTTTGCACTTAATTTATGCAATTTTTGCACTGACTTTTGCATGGTTATTTTTCGATATCTCCAGGGAGGGATTCCCGGCATTTTTTGCCTGGAAATAAGCGGCCTTTTGGATAAACCAATGAAATCCTGGAGCAGTAATAAATGGATTGCGACTTTAAAGCTCCCTGAAAGACCGTGCAGAAGGATATACCAGTATAAAAAAGAAGGCCTTTTTGGAGAATTCCAAGAAGGCCTTCGGGGAGAGGAGGGTTGGGAGGGATAATATTTTTACATATTCTAATAAGCAAACATCGTGCCATCTATTTAAGAAGACCGTATTCCTTTAGCTTGTATTGAAGCGTTCTGATTGAAATACCTAATATTTTTGCTGCATTACGTCTATGTCCATCTGTTTCCCTGATAGTTTCCTCAATGGCTTCTTTTTCCAGGTCTCGTAAACTACGAAGCCGTTTAGTAGCTGATCCAGGTGCAATCTCGACAGGTGAGGTTGTCAACGAAGGCAGTGTCAGCCTGGAGTCCCGGCTTAAAATAATGGCTCGCTCAATGACATTATGTAGTTCCCGCACATTGCCGGGCCATTCATAGGATTTTATTTGTCTCAGCGTGTCTTTGGAAATTTCAGAGACCTTTTTCCCAACACGCATAGATATCGAGCGTACAAGATAGTCAGTAAGCACCTGTACCGACTCGAGGCGGTTTCTCAAAGGAGGAAGGTTTATTGGGAAAACATTTAAACGATAGTAAAGGTCTTCTCTGAAGCGTTTTTCACGTATTCCAGCCATAAGGTCCTGGTTGGTGGCGGCAATTATTCTGGCGCTGGTATTGAGAGTAGTAGTACCTCCCACCCTTTCAAACGCCTTTTCCTGGAGTATTCGAAGAAACTTTGCTTGAGCAGACAAGGGCATTTCACCTATCTCGTCCAGAAACATGGTCCCATTCTGGGCAAGCTCGAACTTTCCCCTCTTGGCATTGACCGCTCCGGTAAACGCACCCTTTTCGTGTCCAAAGAGTTCGGACTCAATAAGGGTTTCAGGTATTGCAGCACAATTAAGCTCAACAAATGGACCTTTTCGTCCGCTCAAATGATGAATTGCTTTGGCTACAAGGCTCTTTCCGGTACCGCTTTCCCCCTGAAGCAATATGGTGGCGTCTGTCCCGGCCACGTGCTGTACTTCTATCCATACTTCCTCCATGCCGGCAAACAGAACATCGGTAGGCGGGAGACCTTCGGAAAGCTGATTTCTCCATAGAGTATCCACTGCCACGAGGTTCTGGCGTTCCACCACTCTGGACACCGCCATCCGTAATTCATCCGGATCCTTGAGGGGCTTTATGAGATAGTCTAAAGCCCCTTCCTTTATAGCCTCTACAGCATTTTCCACAGTCGCATAGGCCGTAAGGATTATAAAATCGATTTCCGGCCTTTCCGACCGCACCTTTCTTAAGAGGTCAAGTCCGTTGATATCAGGCATTTTGAGGTCCGTAATTACAAGGTTGGGAGAAAAATCATCAATTTTGCCAATAGCGCTGATGCCGCTGCTGGCAGTCTTTACTTGATAGCCTGACTGTGTAAGGATTCGGCCCAAGAGAGCCGTCAAGTGTCTTTCGTCGTCTACTACCAGAATGCGGAAATTATTTGGTTTCATGGTCATTTTTTTGTTTCTAATCTAATAATTTAAGCTTATCCTGGCAAGGAATTATGGATTGTCTTTTTCTTATAAATCCCGTAGCCGGCGCTCATGCGGGGAAAAAGATTGCCGCTGAACTAAAGCGTGTCGTGCATGTCCGGAGTCTCAACAGGCATATTGTCTTTACTGATCCTGAACATCTTGAGGCTCAGGTGTTGTCTTTGGCTTCAGGCTGTGACCTTACTGTTGTTGCAGGAGGTGATGGCACCGTATCAGCGGTTGCACGTGCACTTGGCGAGCTTGACAGGCCCCCGCCGCTTGCCATCCTGCCACTCGGCACAGGGAACGATCTGGCCAGAAGCCTGGGCTGGTGGGAAGTATGGAATCAGGGTGGACTTGATTATTTCTGGTCGGGGATCAGTGCCGGAAAGGTTGAAGCAATGGACCTATGGTCCTGCGGAGACCGCAGATTTATAGGATATGCAGGTTTTGGCCTGGATGCAAGGATAGTGGCGTCCGTCTCACGAATACGCCTGAAACGTTTTTGCCGTAACCTTGGAAAGAGATGGAATCAGTTTCTTTTTATAGCTGTAGGCCTGAAATATATACTTTCAGCTAAGCTCAAATCCAGTTACCATAAAATAGATGCATGTTTCCTTGATAAAAGGGGGAATATGAATCAAATCAGGCTAAGAGGACATGGCACTTTGATCCTTTCTAACATTGAGTATTATGCTGGCGGCGGGTCTCTTTCATCCGTGTCCTGCTGGAGCGATGGGAAGTTAGAAGTATATGCCATTCCCGCTATCAGAGCATATCTGGGGCTGCTGCTGAGAGGTCGCATCGCTTCTCTTTCAAATCCCAGAGCCACTTCTCAGGCCTGTTCTGTAAAAATCACCGGTAAGCAGAATCTTCCTGTACAGCTCGATGGCGAATGGGCACAAAAACTTATGACAAAAGATACTGTAGAAGTGCAACTCGTGAGGACCTTACCCGTACTCGTTCCTCCTGCAAGCTTTGCCGTAAAAGAAAGTGTTGCCGGACGCTGGTCCAAGGGCCCTGTTATAAAAAAAGCCGGTTCATCGATACTCCCTGATCATGCTGCCACGGGCAATCGAGCCCTTGGGGGAAATTTTTCTCATGCTTCGTTATGTCCGAAGAGTAAAGTAAGTATCAGTAGACAGGTCTTTTGTGATTATTGAGCCGGCATTCAATACAGGAGAAATTCCGTGCACGAAAAGCGAAAAGAAATCCGATACTTAGCAAAATTCCGCGTATATTTTCCAGAGTTCAATATATCGGGATACACTTCCAATATCTCGCTAAGCGGATGTTATGTGGCAGTAAACTGCTCTGTGTCTATAGGGCTCATCACTGACCTGCTTATTGAGTTGCCGGTAGTGGGAACTATTGCCCTCAAGGGTTACATACAACATCTGGGCCGGTCAAAGACAGGGGTCGGGTTCCAGTTCGTTCAGGTGAGGTTTGAGCCTGATCAGTCAGAATACTATAATTTGTATTTACGATTTATAAAGATTATGTCTCAGCTTGAGGAGGTAAGGAAAAATTATCTGGACCTGGTAAGGCAGGGCCTATTGAAGCTTCACACCCTGCCGAGCGGGTCAGGGGAAAAAGAAGTGATATGATTACCTTGCCGACATTCGCCTGGCCCTTTCTGGCCTTTTTGCTGGGGACCTGTATCGGTAGCTTTTTGAATGTATGCATATGCCGACTGCCTCAAGGCAGGTCGGTGGTAAGGCCTGGTTCTGCCTGTCCGAAATGTGGCCACAGGCTGAAATGGTGGGAAAATATCCCCATACTGAGTTTTTTGCTTCTTAGGGCAAAATGCAGTTCTTGCGGGGAAAGGATCTCCATGCAGTATCCACTTGTTGAGCTGCTGAGCGGCCTCTTGTGCCTTGTTCTTTGGTACAAGTTTGGTTTTAGTTCTGAACTATTTATTTATTTTTATTTTTCAGCATGTCTCATAATTGTGACATTTGTCGACCTTGCACATCAAATTATCCCGGATGCAGTGTCTTTGCCCGGGATTGCCGTTGGCTTCCTGTCTTCGTTTCTGCTTCCCGGGCTGTCATGGCGGGATTCTCTTCTGGGGATATTGATGGGCGGAGGCATTTTATTTCTTGTGGCATGGGGCTATTATATCATTGCCCGCAAGGAGGGAATGGGGGGCGGGGACATTAAGCTCCTTGCTATGATAGGGGCATTTTTGGGGTGGCAGGCAATTCCGCTTGTAATCCTATTGAGTGCCGCAGCAGGTTCAGTTGCCGGCCTGACAATAATGTCGTTACAGAAAGGAAACAGGCATATGGCCATACCTTACGGTCCCTTTCTGGTTGGGGCCGCCCTAATAACCTTATTCTGGGGGCATGAACTGACAGACTGGTATCTGGGTTTTATTGCTATTTAAACCAATCCCGCTGACTTCTTCAGCAGCTCCACTTCAGTGTCGGTCAATATCCTGTACTTGCCAGGTTGCAGCTTCCCCAGCCTTATAGGACCTATTTTGATACGTATCAGCCTGATGACGGAATGGCCTAACGTATTGAACATCAATCTTATCTGGCGTTTTCTGCCTTCTTTCAGCGTAACTTCCAGTATCGTCGAACGCCTCGTGGTTTTCAGCACACGCAATTCGCAGGGCAATGTCGTTTTTCCTTCTATCTCTATACCTCGTCGAAGCAGATCCAAAGCGGCTTTTGAAGGTCTCCCTCTCACTGTTGCATGGTAAGTCTTTGAGATCTTATGGCTGGGATGCAATAGCCGGTGAACCAGAGCACCGTCATTTGTGAGGAGGAGCAGACCCTCACTGTCTTTATCCAGGCGCCCAGCAGGATAAACCCGCTCCGGAACTCTTCCCGGAAGCAGATCCATTACAGTGGTTCGCCCATAGGGATCACGAGCTGTGGTCAGGACGCCTTTTGGTTTATTAAGCAAAAGATAAACGAGTTGTCTTTTACAGAGAACCCTGATCTTGTCAACGCAGATGATATCTGTGTATGGATCTATCTTGGATCCAAGCCTTGCAACCTCACCGTTTATAGTGACCCGGCCTGAGCGGATGAGCACTTCTGCGGCTCTCCTGGAGCATACACCGGCATTGGCGAGGTATTTTTGCAGTCTCATCTGAACTGTTCAAAGAAATGTCCCCTGCCCGTGAACGGTTTGCGGAGTGGACTGAGGGTTCACCGGATATTTACATGAAATTAATGGCGAAGAAGTAAAGGGCTTAGCCCCCAGATCCTGAGGTCTTTATCTTTAAGCCCGATAATCAGCAATGTGAGCAGTTCAATAAAAAGGGGCTCAGGAGGCGATCTCAATGGATCATTATTCACAAGAATTATATCGCCAGGACCCACCCGTGCCAGGATGCGCTCGACTGAAGTATTAAAAGGAAATCCCTCACGCCAATCGAGCTTTAGGGACGGATTGACCACTAAAAGACCCAGTTCTCTTGCTATTCTTACAAGGCGTAAATCCTTCCATCCATAAGGAGGCATGAGAAAGCGGGCGCCCCTTCCCTGGATATCGCCTGCCAGGGCAAGGCATGACTTGAGCATGTGCCTCAGTTCTGTTTTGTTCCGGAAAATAAGCGATCTGTAGTTTTCTCCATGAATCCCTATCTCAAAGAACTGCAGGGAGCGCAAGGCCCTGGGATTTTTCCTGGCCTTCTCCCCTTCTATGAAAAATGTGGCCGGGATCTCAAGCTCATGTAGTCGTTTACAGATTGGACCTGTTAACGGATTCGGGCTTCGGTCGAACACGAGACTTATTGCACGTACATTTCGGAAGCCATGGGTTAATACCTTGCCCCACAAGGTAGCTCTGGGGCAAAAAATTTCATATGCGCCTGTTGCCAGAGCACCTGCTCCTCCGACAATAATAAATCGTTTTAAGGCACTTTTTGAAAAAATCACAGTAGATCTTGACACTGCCTTAACTTTGCTTGCGCTACTTGCGACGCTCTAAAACAAACTGTGCAAGGTCATGGAGTAAGTCCCTTGTCTCTGATGGAGCAAATGTCTCTAAACCTTCACAGGCCAAAGCAACCAGGGCTTTTGCCCGACTTCTTGTATAGTCCAGCCCCCCGGCGCGGGACAGCAGATTCTTCACCCATACAAGTTCCTTCTCAGAGGGATTGCCATTGCTGAGTACCTTTAACAGCCTCTCCTTTTCTGCAGAAGATGCCTTCCCAATGGCAACAACAAGAGGCAGTGTGATTTTCCCCTCAGCGAGATCTGTCCCAATGGTCTTTCCCAGCTCACTGGCATCTGCAGTATAATCAAGGACGTCGTCAATCATCTGAAATGCCTGGCCCAGATAGAAGCCGTAGTCGCTGAGGGCCTGCATCTCGGACTCTCCAGCACCTGCAAGGAGGGTACCGATTTTACATGATGCTGAAATCAGTGATGCTGTTTTTCTTTTAATGATTTCTAAATAGGTCTCCTCGTCAAAGCTCGGGTTTTTTGCTTGTAAAAGCTGTATAATCTCGCCTTCAGACATCAGGGCAACTGCTTCTGCAATGGCTGTCACTATGCGGATGTCCCCAAACCGGCTGGCAAGCTCAATGGCCTTGGCATAGAGGAAATCACCAACCAGGACCGTGGCCTTATTTCCCCAGATTTTATAGGTAGAAGACCTGCCGCGACGCATCACACCCCCATCTACTATATCATCGTGAGAAAGGCTGGCAGCATGGAGGTACTCCGGGACTGCCGAAAGGTCGAACACGGCTTCATCATCCCTTCCGCATAATCTTGCTGCACATACAGTAAGTAAAGGCCTTAGACGTTTTCCTTCGGCGAAAAGGATATAATGGCTTATTTCGTTTACAAAAGGTATATGGGAAGCAAAATGCCTGCTCAACACCTGCTCAATTTTTTCAAAATCCGGTTTAAAGGAATCCAAAATGCCTTTGGAATTAGATCTGTGGCTATATACCTTTTCAGGGAAAGTCCCCACCTGGGAAAAGCCCTCCTTTTTTAATCTTGAATAAGGAAATAACATATAAAATGACAAAGGGCTATATTCACGTAATTAATCATTCCGTATCTGGAAATGTGGAACGCGGCTGCATGCCCACGTTGAGCCTTTTGCAGACCTTCAGGTGACAGCACGGAATCAGAATATAAAAATAACTCCTATGTTGCAACAATACAAAGGCATTAAGTCCTGGTATCCTGCCAAAGGCCGGAGCCTTGCAGTCCTGCATGAGTTTACAGATCAAAATACTTCGGATGCAAGGCGTGAGATTCCCAAGGAATGAGGTGTACTCAGTGTATGCCGCAATGGCGATGAAATTGAAGCAACGCAGCAGATGGTGTATTTTCAGCAGAATCATCACTTAAATGATAACTTGAGTAAAAAGATAAAAAGAATGCGGTTTCCTGAAACTATGAGCATATTGCTATACGGAAACATCTGCTGCATCCAGCCGCGGGTTTTTTTATCCCTGTTTATCATTGTTTTCCTGTCAGGGTCGTCCCTGCTAATCGCTTCGGACCATGCCCTCGCCAAGCCAAGGATCTCTGCTGTAAGCAGAGGCGAATATGCCTATCGTCAGGCCAAACATGAATACGATCGTCTTGCCAGAAGTTCCCGGCTCCGCACCCACAGAACAAAATGGATCCGTATAATTAAAAAATTCAGGAAAGTCTATCTTACCTATCCCAACGACAAGAAGGTTGCCCCCAAGGCCCTCTTCATGATGGCCCGTTGCTACAGCGAATTGTATGGATATTCAGGGGCCATGAAGGATATCAGAGAGGCCATTGAGCGATATGAGGTCCTGGTTGAGAGGTTCCCTGAAAGCCGTTTGGCAGATGACGCCCTGTATGCCCTTGGCAGGCTTTACAAGCGTACCGGAAATGTCAGTCTGGCGCGAGAGGCCTGGGAGCGGATAGTTGAGGAATATCCCATGGGCGACAAGGCCAGGAACGCCAGAGACCGGCTGAAAATCTTGGGCCCTAAACAGCCGCGGAAAACAAAACCTTCAAGGTGGACGATACAAAAGGAAAGAGGGCCTGCGGGCTTTTCCAGCCCGGGGATTGCTCCGGGTGCAAAATCCGCCGTAGTGCAAGAGGTAAGGCATTGGTCTGCTTCGGACTACACCAGGGTAGTAATTGACACGGCAGGCCCTGTATCTTTCAATAAAGGATATCTTCCTGCCAATAAGACAAAACATCTTCCGGAACGTATTTATTTAGATCTTAAACCGGCACGTATAGAAAAAAAATTCAAAGACAATATTCCCATACAGGATGGGCTACTCAAAGGAGTGAGGATAGCCCAGTTCAATCCTGATACAGTCCGGGTGGTATTTGACCTCGGGAAGATACATAAGACCAAGATCTTTTACCTTGAAGACCCTTTCAGGGTAGTGGTGGACGTCTTCGGAGAGAACTACTTCCAGAGGGCTTCCTGTCCTCCACGGTCTCTGGAAGTCAGTAAAAGTACAAAAGGCAGATTAAACGGCAGCGGCCTTTCTCTCGCGCAACAGTTGGGGCTCTGTGTAAAACGGGTGGTGATAGATGCAGGCCACGGCGGGAAGGATCCAGGGGCCATCGGCCCCACCGGCCTGAGGGAAAAAGACGTTGTGCTCAAGATCGCAAAGAGGGTGGCAGCACGACTGGAGAAAGATCTTGGCTGTCAAGTTATCTTGACTAGAAAGAGAGACAGTTTTCTGCCGCTTACACAAAGGACTGCCATTGCCAATGCCCGAAAGGCCGATATCTTTGTGTCTATTCACGCAAATGCATCTCCCAGCAGGAGAGTTAGTGGAATCGAGACCTACTTTTTAAACTTCGCACTGGATGAAGAGGCCATGAGGGTGGCGGCAAGAGAGAACGCTACATCCACTAAAAGAATAGGTGACCTCAAAAACATCCTGAATGACATAATGAAAAATGCAAAGGTCGATGAGTCATCACGCCTGGCAGGTTACGTGCAGAGGGAGGTTGTAAGGAACCTCAGAAAAAATTATAGAAACGTAAAAAATAAAGGGGTCAAACAGGCCCCGTTCTTTGTCCTGATAGGTGCGAGGATGCCCTCTGTTCTGGTTGAGGTATCGTTTATCAGTAACAGGAAGGAAGAAAGACGCCTCAAAAGTGACCGCTATCTGGACCGCGTAGCCGAAGGCATTGTAAACGGAATTAAATCATATGTCAGTGATACCAAGATGGCCTGGCTTCCTTGAACCTAAGTTGAGCGATTAGCCATCAGCTTTTAGCTTAACAACCCGTTTTTATATAAAGTTTTTACCTAATAGCTAACGGCTGACGGCTGGCATCCGTCTATGTTAAAAAAGTGTAAACTACAAAGAGAATGCCAATAAAACAGGTTGAATTTTGTTTCTACTCTGCTAAAGTGGAGCACAATCTCCGGAATTCAGGTGCAAACCTTTTTTGGTTGTATTTTATGATAGAAAATATTTTTACGGGAGGCGGATATGTATTGGGGCAATCTGGAAGGTAAAGTTTATTATTTAATGGCACTGATTTTAATACTGGTCCCGGGACTTCTTGCCGGATGTGCAAAAAAATCGATAAAAGTCGGTGAAGAAGCAGCGCTTCCAACCGAGCAGATCGGAGAAGCGGCCGTAGGACCAGGTGAAGAAATACCCGGTACTGTCGAGGTTGGCATGGGGGAAACAAAAATCCCGAGCGAAACAATTGGCACTGCCGCCGGCATTGGAGAAACTATCTCTGAGGGCAGGACTAGCGACCCCATGCATCCCATATACTTTGACTTTGACCGTTTTAACATCCGTGACGATATGAAGCCTGTGATGGAAGACAATGCCCTGTTTTTGCTTAATTATCCGGAATTCAGGATAGAAATCCAGGGCAACTGTGATGAGCGCGGTACCAATGAGTACAACCTGGCTCTTGGAGAAAGAAGGGCAAAAGCCGCCAAGGCATATCTCGTCAATCTGGGTGTAAATCCGGATCGTATAGATACTGTGAGTTTTGGTGAGGAACGGCCTCTGGCACCAGAACACAATGAGGAGGCATGGGCAAAAAATCGTAGGGATGACTTTGTTATAATAAAGTAGCCTGATAAGGTTCTGATTATCCCGGAAAACATGACCACGCGCTGCATAGCAACGTTGTGGTCATTATTTTGTAAAAAGTGCCTTTTAAAAACCCTTGATATTGTTTGAGTTTTGCTAGCGTGCAATAAATAACAGGAGATGGAAGTTATGAATAGGGCTCAGGAGGAGGTAGTAACCGCCTTATGAAAGGTTGCCTAAGCTCAATAACTGTACTGGTTTTTCTGCTGACTGCGGTATTATGGTGTAATGTAGCTGCTAAAGAAACCCCGCAAGTCAAGATAGCTGTTATTAATATGCAAAAGGTGGTCCGAAAATCCATCGCTGGCCAAAGGGCAATGGAGGCGCTCAATAAAAAATTTGAGAGTCTGAAGGAAAAGCTCAGGGCTGAACAAGATGAGATCAAGGCATTTAAGGAAGACCTTGAAAAAAAAGGGCCCTTGATGAATGAAGCCGCCAGGGCGGAAAAGGAACGTGAGTATAAAAAGGCCCTTAGGGATTTCAAAGACCAGAGTGACGATGCCCAGTTTGAAATGCGCCAGGCAGAAAACAAAAAAATGGAACCAATACTCAAGGAACTTGAAAAGGTTGTGAACCGTATTGGTGAGGAAGGTGGATACACACTCATTTTAGAAAACAACATGCCAGGTATATATTTCATTGATTCTGATGTGGATATCACAAACGAAGTCATAAAAGCTTACGATAATGAGGTAAAATCCAAAACGGAAAAGGACGGGGAATAAGCCCTGAATAAGGTTCAAGGTTCACAGTTAGAGAGCAATGAAGACGGAGTTCATCCGGTTTCTGCGATACGTCGCGCGGTCTTGTATGGTCCAGAGCAAACTCTATAAACCTTGAACCCTGAACCCTGAACCCTGAATTGGCCTATGTTTCACATAGACATAGAAAAACAAAACGAACTTACACAGGAACAGATCACCAAGCTGCACACTATGTGGAACAGATGTGCCACGCGCATTATCCTTTCCACCACACTGGCAGGAAGCGGTCATCCAGGCGGTTCTCTGTCCTCCCTGCACATCCTGCTTGTCCTTTACAGCGTAATCAGACATCGTCCAACAGAACCCGGTTGGCCGGACCGTGACCGCGTGGTCATAAGCATCGGGCATATCTCTCCAGGCGTCTACAGCGTACTCGCTGAATTCGGTTATTTCTCAGAAGAAGATTTCCTCAGCGAGTTTCGTCGTGCCGGCTCATCCTGTGCCGGCCATATAGAACAAACCATGCCTGGAGTTGAATGGAATACCGGAAATCTTGGCCAGGGGCTTTCAGTGGGTACGGGTATATGCCTTGCCCAGAATCTCCTCGCTCGGCCGGGTAAAACAATCGTCCTCATGGGCGATGGAGAACAACAGAAGGGGCAGATATCCGAAGCCAGACGTTTTGCAATCAAGTTCGGTCAAGGGAACCTGATTGGTATAATCGACAGAAATCACCTGCAGATAGGAGGTTCTACCGAAGAGGTAATGCCTGTCCGTGTAAGGGATGAGTATACTTCCGCAGGCTGGAATGTATTGTACGTACCTGACGGCAATGATTTCCAGACCGTATTCAAGGCCCTGAAGAGGGCATGGACACATGACCGCCTTGTGACAGGCCGACCCACCGTCCTGGTCATGCGCACCGTCATGGGAAAAGGTATCTCCTTTATGGAGAATAAGGCAAAGTATCATGGATCTCCGCTGTCAAACGAGGATGCCCGGTCGGCATTAAGAGAACTGGGGCAAGATCAGGGGCTACTTGAGCTGTGGTCAAGGAATAGAATCGAACACCGAATAGAAAGGCATCGCAAGACACCAGAGGCAAAATTCCCATCCATTGATCCCGGAGAACCCATTGTCTACGATCCCGGGACCAAAACAGACTGCCGTTCTGCTTACGGTACAGCATTAAGGGATCTGGCCCAAAGGAACAATGTTGCGGATTCTGTTCCGAAGATCGTAGGATTTAGCTGTGATCTGGAGGGATCAGTAAAGATGCAGGGCTTTCACAGCGTTTCCCGCAACACATTCATAGAAACAGGCATACAGGAGCACCATGCAGCTACCTGCGCCGGAGCGGTGAGCAGAGAAGGATTGGTTAGCTTCTTCAGCACCTTTGGGGTCTTTGCCGCGGCAGAGACTTACAACCAGCACCGGCTAAATGACCTAAACAGGACCCATCTCAAAATAGTATCTACTCATCTGGGGCTGGACGTAGGAGAAGACGGCCCGACCCATCAGAGTCTCGACTATGTGGGACTTTTCAACAACCTCTTCGGCTTCTCCGTATTCATGCCGGCAGATCCAAATCAGACTGACAGGATAGTCCGGTATGTGGCTGCCAATCCAGGCAATTGCTTTGTGGGTATGGGAAGGTCCAAGTTGCCAATAATTACTTCAATGGACGGAAGGCCGTTTTTCGATGCGGACTATTTATTTCAGCCAGGGAGGGCAGACTGGTTAAGGCAGGGTGATGAGGCCACTTTTATCACCTATGGCTCGGTTACCTCTCAGGTCCTCGAAGCATGGTCAATTCTCGATTCACAGGGCTTGTCGGTAGGGGTGCTCAACATGGCTTCTCTCAAGCCCATAGACAGGAAATCAATACTTGAGGCAGCTAAGAAAGGTCCGCTCATAACGGTTGAAGACCATGTGGTATGCACGGGCCTGGGGGCCATGGTGGCGCAAGAACTTATAGGGGCAGGCATGTGCCAGCAGCTTCTTACCCTGGGAGTGACAAACTATGGTTCTTCAGGTAAGCCAGATGATCTGTACCGCCTTCAGGGCCTTGATGCCGAAAGCCTTGCCGAGAAGATGAAAGACCTCTTAAAATAACTATTCCCCGGATATACCCCATAAATCTCTCTGTCCCCTTCCTAAACTTCGGCAAATTCATTTACATCAACAGGTAGAATAAAGGACTGACTGCTCCATTTGCGACCGTAAATGTTCTTATGAACCCGTGGTCCACTGGCAACCGGTCACAGGGGTGCTCCTTCTTCCAAATGCTCTTGCCCTTGTTTTCTTAAGGCTTTTGACATGGGGGAGTCTTGCCCCCTCCCCGTTCTCCTTCGCTGCGCTCAGGAGCCGGGGTTTCCCATGCTGTAAAGGCC
>Ga0209834_10000944_pt1 | contig 16976 bp, 10 predicted proteins | sample Mar14236cmmetaG_FD_184134 | JGI IMG/M metagenome (GOLD analysis project Ga0209834, IMG submission 184134) | Marine hydrothermal vent microbial communities from Guaymas Basin, Gulf of California to study Microbial Dark Matter (Phase II) - Marker... ...
GTTAAGGATGAGTGTATTTCTCTGGGTTCGTATATTGAAACTCCTGCCAATAATGAACCAATGCCAGACAGTCTGACCTGGATGAATAATGATTTGAAGGTCACATCGGACTGGTCGGGAGCAGGAATTCTTATCGTTAATGGTGACTTTAGTGCAACAGCTCATATTGATTTCGACGGAATTCTTGTAGTCTTTGGTGAATTATCAATTGGTGCGCATTCAAACATTACCGGAGCAGTATATGTCATTGGTGATGCATCAGTGGGAGCCCATGCTTTGGTTTCTTTTGATGCAGAAGCTATTCAAGATGCCCTTGATGCATTACCCATAGAAATATCGCTGGAAATAACAGAATGGAATGAAGAATAAAAAATTATATAAGGATGAAAAATGGAGCAAATTAGATTGTTAGATTCGGAAAAAATGATGTTTTCCTGGTGGCTTAAGATCCGATGGTTCATCGTACTTATACTTTTCGCAATTGGACTACTTCGCATCGGCTTAATCCATCAGACGGTTCCTATTATCGCTCTTGTGGGTGCTTTTATTGGAATCAGCGTGCTGAACATTCTCTTTCATCTCCAAATCATAACTTCGAACAACATCATAGGCGCTGCGCAGATCATATTGGATATTATTTTTGGAACGATCGTAGTTCATCTTACTGGTGGGCTGAGCAGTTCTTTTGTATGGATATTTCTCATTGCGGTCGTTACTGCAAGTTTATCCATCGAGAAAGCCGGCGGATTTATAGCAGCTATGATTGGTAGTTTAAGTTTACTGTTTCTGATTCTTATGTATAATTTTGGCTGGCTTGTTCCGATTGATGGTCATACGTATAATGCTGATGTAGCAACACAAACGATTTTCCTTATCTCTTATACCGGACTATTCACCGTTATAGCTTTTATCTCAAGTTTTATCAGTGACATGGTCAGGAAGCTTTCCCTCAAGATACTTGAAGCGAATGATAAACTTAAGAATCAGGAAGATTTTCTTAGAGATAAGGAAGATAAGATTGTTTCTGATGAACAGCGCCTTAAAGAGTATGAAGAAGTTGTGAAAGTATCTGCAGGGATTGCGGGAATCGATCATGATATTAATAATCCCCTCAGTATCATTTCCCTTTCTCTAAGCCGCGTAAAAAAGGCAGCAAGTGAATATAACGACGAGAAACTGCATAAGTCTAGCAACCAAATTACTGAAGCAATCAATAAAATAAATGGTATATTATCTCGTTTACAAGAATTGAAGCGATTGCCCCTTATCAAGGAATCAAGGGGAAAATAAGCCAAACAGGAAACGTTATATGCAAAAACACATTCTTATCATCGATGACGAGCAAAGCATCAGAGAGCTGTGCAAAGAATTTCTAGAAGAAGAAGGTTACAAAGTTACACTTGCAGTAGATGGACAAGACGGTCTTGATAAAATGAACTATGATGATTTTGATCTCTATCTAGTGGACATGGTCATGCCTCGAATGGATGGATTGGAAACTATGAAACGCATTAAAAAGAAGCAACCACTTGCTGTGATTATCATTACCACTGGATTTTCGAGCATAGAGGGTGCGGTTAAAGCGGTTCATGCTGGTGCGTTCCAATATCTATCCAAGCCGATCAATGCAGAAGAACTGCTCGAAGCTGTCAAAAAGGGTTTACAATATGCGGAAGATCTTTATGGCCCACTTCAGAAAGCATTTGAACCAGGTACAGAGGGATCAAAAGGAGAGCCCCTTATTCTTAATGGATTTACTGCTGAAGATAAAAATGATTTCATGGCATTAGGTCGTGTTCGTAAATATGAAGCAGGGCAGACCATCGCGATTGAAAAAGAAGATGCTAACTCGATTATTCTAGTTGAGTCAGGTGAAGTTTCAATCTGGCTGAGCAATACAACAGTTGATTATCTAAGGAAAAATGACACCTGGGCTGAGGAAAATTTCATACTTGCCAGTTCCACTTTCACCACATTACGCGCAGAAACATCGTGCAGAATTAAGCTTTTTGATAGAAAGAAACTTCTTGATTTCTTTGCGTATAAAGGTGAACGCCTTATGAAGCGCTTTATGATCAACCTGATTAACACTCTCTTTTCGAAATGGCGTAAAGCAATCCAGCGAATTGTAATGCTGAAGCTGGTCACAGGCGAGAAATAATCATTTCTCATAATCAATCCTTTTTGCCTTGACCATGAATATCAGCACAAAAAAATCTAGGTAGGATAGTAATGGGTTTATCGTTTACTCCAGAAATGCTTGTCGGTCTTCCAGAGTATTTGACTGGAACGAGTCGTTTTCAAAACATTAATAAGATCATTACGTATAATGCTGCTTGGAGAAAAGAAGCATACGAGCATCTTCGAAAACTACTCATTCATATGCGCGAAATTGATGCTTCTGATATGGACATTGGAGGTCCGGGTTCAAACAACTTTGTATGGTATAGAACATATGGTATCAAATCTCCAGCTAAAGATATGCCTCAATATACTCATGATGAAATCACCGCGATCCTGCTTAGCGTGTTATCAGATGATCAAAAAGTAATTTTATTCAGGGATAAGAATGTTGACCTATCTGTAGGCATGGTACTTGAAGAAGGCGAGACCCCAAGCCGATTTAGAAGTGACATATACTATGAAAGTAATGTGCTGGCTGGAAACTTCAGGAGGATCAATCAAAATTTATTTCCAATAGAATCTCTTGGTTTCCCCCTCCCGATTATTCAGCGCATGGATTTGCAATATGAAAAATCCGGTCTTGTACTTGTTACTGGGATAACTGGTTCTGGTAAAAGCAGTACTCTTGATTCAATCGTTGATATGAATAACCATAACAATGACGCACACATTATCATTCTCGGTGCTCCGATAGAATACGTTCACAAATCAGACAGATGCATCATTAGACATAGAGAAGTTGGTGAGGATGTTCTTACTTTCAAGGACGGTGTTGTACAATGTCTTCGCCAGGATCCTGACGTGATTATCGTAGGTGAGATGAGAGATCCAGATACTATCGCTCGTGTGCTTGAAGCAACAGACAGCGGACACAAAGCATTTTCAACCTTGCATACAAGTTCTGCCGTAGATAGCTTACATAGAATTATCGGTGAATTCCCAACCCGAGAACAGGAACGTATCCGCTTGAGACTTGCTGATACGCTTTCCATTATTATTTCGCAGAAACTTGTTCCAAATATACAGGGCAAGCGTAGTCTTGCTAAAGAAATCCTCTCTGTAACACCTTCTGTAAAAGCTGCGATTAGAAACCAAAACATCAATGAGATATATCAAATGATCACTGAAGGTAAGAAACTTGGTATGGTTACACTTGAACAAGATCTCTATACTCTTTACAAAAAAGGTGAAATTTCCAAAGAAGTTGCTTTAAATTATTCAAATAACAGAAAACGTATACAACAATTATTGACTTATTCATAATGAAATTGGGAAAAAACGGCAAAACTGCAATTGGTATATTTCAGGATGGCTTGAGCATCAAAGTTACACAGCTTAGTATCATTAATGGCAAAATATCGCTCACAGAATTGAAAGAGACGATGCTATCTCTACCCTTATACCCACAAGAAGATGTCACTCCGGATTTAGAATCTCAATACAGTACTGATGAAGAAGAACAAATTTTACCTGATCTTGCTCAACTGGAAAAAGAAATTAAGATACCCGACTTGACAGAGCTGGAAGAAACTGATCTCGATGCCGAAAGTGATATTGATCGTGAAGAGGAAATTGTTACAGGTAAGCAAGAATTTCAGAAGCTCATATCACAATTTCCACTTAGTGATAGTAAACTCGCCCTGAACTCTCTCGAAGAAAACACTTCTTATAATCAATTTGATGAAACCTTTGCAAAATCACGTAGTCGATCCTCCATAAAGAAGCAGCTCAGAGAAGAAATATTAACTAAGGAAGATCGTACAAAGAAGAATACCTACGACTTTATCAGGAATCCGGATAATTCGATTCTTGCTTTTGTTCAGAGAGGAAACAACGAGATGCTGCAGGCACTTCAGGAAATAAACCCGTTGGTTTCCAAAAAAAGGTTTTTCTATAGTTTTATAGAGCCTATAGAAATATCGTTGATGAATCTCATTCGTAATAATTATGATTTTTCAGACGAAGAATATATCTTGATCATATATATTGGTTTAGAAACAAAAGTGGGAATTGTGATGAAGGGTAAAGATTATATTAAACACTTTCCCATTATAGTTCCAGAAGCTGATATCGAATATCTTCGTCAGGCAATTTATTCAAAAATCATACTCGAACAAGATACCTCGAATATAAACATAACCAGCAACATCATCTTTGCAGGAGAGATGACCAGTGATGAAGATATTGCTTTTTTCAAACAAAAAATTAACTCGGATTCAAAAATCGACCGAATCACACTCGATAATCTGCATATCCCTCAAGCAAAATCTGAAAGATTCACTCCTGAGAAAATCTCTGAATTTTGCATCCCCATAGCTCTTGCATGGAAGGCGTTAGAACCGAGAAATAAAAACTTCTATTCTTGTAGTCTACTTCCAGATAAAATTATAGAAAGTCAGAAACCATTTAAAATTGCCTGGCATGGCTTCATCATTCTGGCAGCAATATTTTATGTAGCATTTTCTGGAACATTGAAGAATCTGAAGATCAAGGAAGATATGATCGAACTTGGCAGGCAGAATAATGCTATTGAGATTGAGTTGAAACGGAACAGGGCTATTGTAGTTAAACTCCGCCAGGTTAAAAATGAGATTGCAACACTTGAAGAGAACATAAAGAAAGTGGGGAATCTTGTCGATCGAAAAAATCAATGGTATTATATACTTAATGTCATTTCTAACTCCTTTAAAGATAATAAGATAAGCTGGCTTACTTCCTTTACTAGTCAGGACAAGACTTTTAAAATATCTGGCTTTACAACAAGGAAAAGAAATGTCGTGCCCTTTTCTAATCTTTTCCCAAATGGTCAAATTGAAAAAGTTATCGAGAACACAATACAAAATGTGCCAATCTGGCAATATGATATCACCTATGGATATCCAAACCCTCTTGATATAGAAAATCAAAAAAAAGAATCTGAACCAGGTATTGAATTTATTAAAGATAAGGAGAAATTGATTCCTCCGCAAATTCAAATGGACAACTTCAAACCTCAGCCCCAAACAGTTCAAAAAGACAGGGAAACAATTATTCAATCATCAAATCCGAAATCAAGATATCAAGACATTACACAGTTTTATTTTTCGGGACAATATAAACAGGCATTTGATCAATTCAAAGAATTCATTGAAGAATTTCCAGAGAACGATCTCGTTTATAGTGCGCAATATCTGATGGGAGAGTGTTTTTACCAGATCAAAGATTATAATCAAGCCATACAAATTTTCGAAAAGATCATCGCACAGGGTGGTTTTAAGACTCCAGATGCGCTTATGATGTTAGGGAATACATTATTACAACAAGGGGAGATTGAGAAAGCGATTGTCTATTGGAACAGGATCATCACTCAATATCCTAACAACCGGCTTACTCCTATAGCTCGATCCAAAGTTAAGCAATTTTCACAAGCTGAGGTTGAAGATAAAGTAAAAGAACAAGCTCTTGAGAATTCTTCTCCTGATCAGAACGTTCGCTACGAACTTCAGCTCTATGCAGATACAAATTATGATGCAGTGCTCAATGAACAAAACATTCTTGAATCTTTAGGATATACTACGAAGATCTTACCTATCAATATCGAGGGTAGGACTATTTATCGTTTGCGCCTTGATGAAAAATTTTCTAAAGAGCAAGCTGCTACAGTGGGAAAAAAGATCAATACTCAGACAAATCGATATGCTGATTATTGGATAGCTGAGACATTGATTAAGAATCCTGGTCAAAATGAAGACAATACGAAAAATTCAAAACCTCAAGATGAATACTCTCAAATTGTAGACAAATATTTTGCAAAAGAGTACCAGCAAGCCTATGAACTTTTCAGTCTTTTTATCAAAAAACATCCCACGAGTGAACTTGTTCATAATGCTAAATATCTTATGGGTGAAGCAAAGTATCAGCTTGGTAACTACGATGAATCAATAACAATATTCAAGGATGTGGTTCAGGATAATTCGAGAAAAACACCTGATGCGCTTATGATGCTTGGAAATGCAAATGAAAAAATGGAAAATAACGACAAAGCGCTGTATTACTGGAACGAACTCATAAGCAGATTTCCTCAAAGTAAACTTGCTGATATCGCTCAATTCAAAGCGATTAATTTAAAGGATTGATGCAATGCCATATGCGATAAGAAATTCGATAATTCTAGGTGTCCTTCTCATAATTGTGATCGTTGGTTCGATTATGTCAAATGCACAATCTGTAAAAAAGATGGAAAAACTTGAGAAGACTTTCCAGGAAAATACTGCAACGCTCAAACAACTCAAACAAACTAATCCTGATCTTGATAAGACAGATGAAATTATTGCCTCACTTGATGAAATTAGGAAAAGAGCTCTTGAAGAAAACAAAGTAATTTTAAAAAATGACACCCCTACCCAAACATATCAATATTTGATAGATATTACCGAAACTTTTACTCCAGATTTTAAATTTGACTACAAAGTTGCGGAAAGCGGAAAGAAGGGTGGTGTGTCATTTAACTCCTACAATCTGACCGGTTCAGCCAATATCGAGTCTCTTCATTTTTTCATTTTCCAGATTGAATATCAAGCACCATTATATGTGATAGAGTCCGTTCGAATTTCAGAAACATCAGTTGCGCTTAAGGATACGGTTGATTTCTCCATGAAGCTTAATGTATTTTATGACAAGAAAACCGGAACGTCGATCTCTGAGATTCCATTCAGGACATTCAGCTATGTAAATTTACCCTACAATCCTTTCTATTCCAGAATTCATACACCCCTTGACCGTGAAGAGGAGGATAAATATCTAAACATTATCACCTCTACTCTGATCGGTCTTACACCAGATAAAGTTTTTATGCGAGATAGTCGTGGAAAAATTGTTACACTCGTACCCGGTTCTAGGGTAGCATATGGATATCTCAGCTATATTCAATGGAATCGGCAATGCGCTGTATTCAAAATAAACAGAATCGGGATATCACAAGATATTAAAATGTATTTAAGCGGGGAAGAGCAATGAAAAAAATATTTCTAATCTTTTCGATGTTTTTGCTTCTGTATGTTCCCCTTACTGCTCAATGGATTGATGATACAGAAGTCTCAAGAGCAGAACTCATCTCAATAAGTAGAGAAACTCCCTTTTTTGAAGCAATCAATGCAATTGAAGTTCTTGCAATTCAGTTCGAAGGCAAACAGATCATTAATCTAAGTAATTACAGCGGTATTATTGGTATTCCTGTGAAAGAAGTATACTGGAAAAATGCACTCTATTTGATTGTAAATTTTATCGGGCTTATTCTTGAAGAGAAACCAGGAGCTTATGTCATCACTGATCCTGTCGAAGATATAGAAGAAGAACTCAAGGATAAATTTGAGATCACACCCAAAACCAAACAAGTGAGAATCTCATCGATATTTTTCAAGGCAGATAAATCTGTACTTAACAGCATTGGTATCGACTGGTCCACGTTATTCAATGGAAAAGTTGTTGCGTCTATAAACTTCAATGGTGGAAGCGTGGCAGAAGATGTATTCAGCGCTGCAGCTGTTACACAACTCGAATCTGGAGATGTAACGATAGACATTAATACACTTTTCAGTATTTTAGAATCCCATCAAAAGGGAACAGTTATTGCCAGACCATCTGTCATTGTTATTTCAGGAAAGACCGGTCAAATACAGGTCGGTCAGGATTTTTCTGTGAAGAAACGCGATGAAGCTGGAAATATTACTGATGAGTTCTTTCAAACAGGTGTCATATTGAACGTTACACCAACAGTGGTTGAAGATGATGAAGGTCAAGAAGCAATTCATCTTGATGTGAGTGTACAGAAAAGTTCAGCAAATCCTGGTGAGTTAAGTACTGTAATAAACAAGAGTGAGTCTACAACAGAAGTATTGCTTTATGATGGTGAAGAAACAGTCATCGGTGGACTGTACGATACCGATGAAACTATTACTAGAGTGGGTATTCCAATTTTGAAAGATCTTCCCTGGTGGGTACTAGGCATTCGTTACCTCACCGGATCAAACAGAAGAGAAACAAATATTCGTGAGATGATCGTCATTCTCAAAGCAGAAATCTCCAAACCAATCGAACAGCGCAGGAAAGAAGCGCTTTCTACAATGAACCAGATTCAAGACCACAGACAGGACAACGAGAACGCATCTCAACTCTTTAAAAAAGATAAGGAAGATAATGGAAAATAGAAAAAGAAATCTAATTTCAATTCTTTTATTGCTTACTGCCCTAGCAATAACATTATACATGGTTAGCTGTGATCTGAAATTGACTGATCCCGATCTTACCAATGCTCCATCAAACCTAAAACTAAAAAAGGTTGAAGAAGGAAGGATTGAAATAAGCTGGACCTATCAGATTCCAGAACATAATGATTCTGATACTCTTTATTTTGTAATTGGTCGTAAAGTTGGAACAGGTAACTGGAACGACAATTACCAGAATATCTCAACACTGTTTTTCACTTATGTAGATAACATTCCAACAAACGACAGTCTTGTTTATGCGTATAAAGTGAAATTTTATAATAAGTCAATGGATGAATCCTCACCATATTCTGAGATCATTGCTTATCTCTCCAATTACTGTGATCCTACGAATATACAAATTGAACAGATCTCCCAAGCTCAAGTACAGGTTTCATGGAAAGATCATTGTGTCGGAGAAGAAGGATTTTATATTGATAAAAAGATCGGGAATGGTAACTGGACCAGTAAATATAGAACTCTTGGTGCAAACGTAACATCATTCATTGACGATATTAATTTGTTTGAAGAAGTATATTACCGAGTTTCTGCGTTTGTAGGAACAACTACAACTGGCAGCGTTGAAAATTCAATTATCCCCACCTATCTCCCTCCATCCAATCTTGTTCTATCAAAACCGGATAATAATAAGATCAGGCTCAATTGGCAGGATAATAGTGCTGGGGAAACCGGCTTTCATATTGATAAAAAGATCGGGGGATCAGATTGGATAGAACATTACGCTACTGTTGACAGCAATATAGTTACATTCATCGATAATGTTACAGAGCCATGTGGTACTTTTTCTTACCGTGTAAAAGCATATTCCGGCACTCATACTTCAGGTAATAGCAATGAGGAATCTATTAACATACTTCTCGATCTTATTGGTGAAGTTTCTACTCCAGGAGTTGCGCAGGATATTATGACTTCTGGCTGGTATGCTTTCGTGTCGGATAATTATGCTGGATTGCAAATCATAGATTACAGTAATCCGGAAAGTCCTGATATTGTCTATACGATGGATACCTTTGACGATCGTGTCCTTTCGGTAGACATAGAAGATAATTTTGCTTACGTTACCAGTCATAGTGGCACAGTATCTCCAGGACTTATCACTACAGTTGACATTTCTAATCCATTGAATCCACAACCTTCCGGTAGTAGTTCAACATCTGGAATCCCTTACGATATAGAAGTAATTGGAGATTTTGCTTATATCGCGGATGGAGATAATGGTCTTACTGTGTTCTTTATTGCTAACTCCACTCCGGATTTTGTGGTCAATGTTGCTACGGGAGGTCATGCTCAAAGAATTTTTGTTAATGGCAATTATGCATATATAGCTCAGGGTTTGAACGGTATCGCAATTTATGATATCACCGATCCATATAATCCAACTCTGGAATCTACTTATCTTACAACAGGTGCAAAAGATATTTTTGTAAATAACAACAACTTATATATCGCAGACAGCGAAGATGGATTGCTTATAATTGATGTATCAACCCCATCAAATCCTGTATTAGTTACATCTGTACATACTAATGGCTTTGCTTTCGGGGTAACTGGTCAGGATGATTACGTTTATATTGCAGACAGTGAAATTGGGCTTATTGTTGCTGATGTAACAACTACTCCATCTTCGTATATTCTTGGTTCATATAAGATGGACACTGCACCAAATGCTCTTGTTTTTTCCAGTAGTTATACACTTTCAATTGATAATGAAGGAATGAAAATAATTCAGGTAGAACCATAAAAAACATAAAAATAATATGCAGGAGGATACAATGAAAAAAATAACCTTACTGGTTGGTTTAGTATTTCTCAGTACCAGTTTTCTTTTAGCTCAAACTCATATACCTGCTGGTAATGTAAATGGAATATGGAACATTGCAGGTAGTCCTTATATCGTTGATGGAGAAATACAGATTATTGTCGGTGACCAATTAACAATAGATCCTGGGGTTGATGTTGAATTTTCAGGTCACTACAAATTTATCATTTATGGACGCCTTCTTGCAGAAGGTGCTGCGGGAAACACTATTACCTTCACTGCACAGACTCCAGCTACAGGATGGCATGGATTTCGTTTTATAGATACGAATACAAACGGACAGGATAGTTCAAAGATCGTTTATTGCGAGATTGAATACGGCAAAGCCACGGGTGCTTCGCCTGACTATCGTGGAGGAGCATTATATTGTTCAAATTCATCTGATATCTTGATTCAGAACACATCATTTGAAAACAATTCCGCAGTGAGTAACGGCGGAGCAGTATATTTATATAACTCTGATGTTATTTTTAATACCGTCGTTATCAATAATAATATCTCAACTGGTTCTGGAGGAGGATTATATATTTCGAACTCAGATCCAATAATGACTGAAGTCATCATTTCTGATAATACCTCAACATATGATGGCGCAGGAATAAGCTGTTTTAACTCAAATCCAACTATTACATCCTGTCAGATCTACAATAACGCAACACAGTGGAGTGGTGGTGCTATTTCTTGCTATAATAATTCTTCTCCAACGATAGACAGAACAACGATCACAAAAAATCTGGCATATCAGAACGGTTCTGGAATTGCACTTTTATACAATTCTGATGCAACGATGGTAAATTCAATTGTCTGGAATAATGCAACTAATGGCATTTATATCGAGCCACAGAGTAATCTTTATGCCACGTATTCGGATATTAAGGACGGAACAGGGCAGAGTTATTTTGGAACAGGTTGTATTAATGAAGATCCTCTCTTTGCTGATCCTGACAATGATGATTTCCAGATTACATGGGCAAACTTCCCGACTCAGGATTCGACAAAATCTCCGTGTATAAATTCAGGTGATCCTAATTCTACTCCTGATGCAGATGGAACAAGAGCGGATATGGGAGCACTTCCATATCTACAATCTGGTATCAGTGGAACTATCACTCTTCAAGGAGGTACAGGCAATATCCTTGATGTTGAAGTAACTGCTGGAGGTGTTACTGTTAATCCAGACATAAATGGCGAGTATCTTATTAATCTGGGAGTGGGTACTTACTCTGTTTCTGCTACTCTTGATGGGTATTCGGCAGATCCTGTCAATGGTGTTGTAGTAACTGCTGGCAATGTTACGACCGATATAGATATTACACTCAATGAAATTCTACCTGGAGAAATCGTCGGGCAAGTTGATCTTGAAGGATTGGGTAATGTTACAGAAGTTCTTGTATCAGCGGGTGGAGAAAGTACTCATCCATATCCTGTATATGATTCAATGAGCGGAATACTTCTTTATTATGAATATCTTATCGAACTGCCACAAGGCACCTATGATGTAACTGCCACAAAAGCCGGATATCAGGATTCTACAATAACCAATGTTGTTGTCATCTCTGGTCAACAGAACATTGGAAATAACTTCTTGCTGTATCTTATTAAATATGATGGCTGGATAGCAGGAAGGGTGACACTCAATGGAGGTGCTGGTGATGTAACCAATGTTGAGGTTGCTGTAGACACTTCAACTGTCAATCCAGACGCTACAGGATATTATGAAGTTCTGGTCGAGAATGGTACCTATGAGATCTCGGCGTCACTTGATGGATATGCGGCTGTCACAATTGGAGACATTGAAGTCATTGCAAATGATACAACTATTGTCGATATAACCTTACTTAATTGGGATATAATACCGGGGACGCAATATACTATGATTGGATACCTTACATGTTCCCTTGATGGAGATTACATCACAAAAACAGGAAGTAATCAACTTGCTGCTTTTGGTTCTGGAGGTATTTCAGACTGTCGTGGTGTGGCATCCTGGCAAGAAGGCGATCATCCTCTATGGGAAGGATATTATCCGCTTGATGGATATTGGTATCTAACTATGGTAAGTAATAACAATTCAGGAACTGACACACTATCATTCAAAGTCTTTGATACTGAAACAAATACAGTCTACGATTGTTATGAAGAGGTTGTATTTGAAGATTGTACCATAAATCTACTCGACGTGACTGCTCAGCATGAAGTTGATCAGGATTTCTCGTTAACTCCACAGTGGAATTGGATATCCTTGAATGTACATCCTGCTGATACAACTCTTAGTAATGTACTTGGACCTCTTGGTGACGATGCATTTCAAATAAAGAATCAAACACAATCAGCAACCTATGATGATATGTCGGGAACATGGATCGGAACACTGGATGGCTTCTCAGATGGGGTTGGATATCTTCTTAACATGAATGTTGCTTTTAGCCCTTTCACAGTTTCGGGATATTTGATAAATCCAGAGACTCATTTTATCCCCCTTGAATATGATTCATCTGCGGCATATAATTGGAACTGGATTGGATATTACCCAAACGCAGAACTTACTCTCTATGATGCTTTGCAAAGTCTGGGTAACAATGTCATTGCTATAAAAACTCAATCTCAGTCAGCTGTATATGTTAATGGCCTCTGGATTGGAGACCTTACAACCATGATACCTGGTGTGAGTTATAAAATCAACATGGGTGCTGCAGACACACTTACGTATCCAATAGCAACAGTTTCAAAAGATACTCCTGTTATTCCATACAATTATAATAATCCTATGGACTGGCAAATCGTATCAGGTGCAGATCAAAACATGATCGCAATGATCGCATTTGATACAATACAAGATCAATCTTCGCTTGCATCAGGTATATTTGATGAAGAAGGAAATTGTTATGGAATTGGTACATATATAAACAAGATATGGTATTTCACAATCGTTGGTGATCAGACCAGATATCTTCATTTTGAAGCTGTTGATTTGACGTCAGGCGAATCTCTTTCAAGTACAGAAACAATCACTTTTGAAAATGATATTATACTTGGTAGTACAAGTAAACCCTTAAAAATCTCATTAGAACCAATCCAACATTCAGATACGAATATTTTACTCTATAACAACAGTCCTAATCCATTCCATAGAACCACTTCAATTCGATATTATCTCCCCGAAAAATCTCCTGTTTCCTTAGAAGTTTATAACATTCTTGGACAAAAGGTAAGCACTATTGTTTCAACATCACAAAATGCTGGTGAATATATCTTCTCGTGGGATGGTAAAAATGATAACGGAAATCGGCTTTCAACTGGTATTTATTTCTATAAACTTACTACAGCATCCTCTTCAATTGTAAAAAAGATGCTGATGATAAAATAATTTAACATTCCGGGAAGGGGCTAGCCCCTTCCCATCTTTTTTTGAGGGGCAATATGTTTAAAGTTTTTTTAATTTTTATTTGTATTATCATCTTCATTTCAGGAATTGTCTGTGCAGATCCCCCTGTCTGGCAACCAATTCAGGGAACTCAATACTCAATGGTTGTTATGGCAGAAATATATCTATATAATGATCCGTTTATTGGACTTGATGCAAATATGGCTGCAGCGTTTGGCCCAGGGGGTGAATCAGATTGTCGCTCTCTTGGTGTCTGGCAGCCATCAAATCCTCCATATTGGGATGGATACTGGTATATAAATGTAGTTGGTAATAGTAATGGTGATGAATTGCATTTTGAAATTTATAATGAAAACTCATCTGAAATACAGCAATGTGTCGAAACAATAATATTTCAAAATGATACTACTATAGGTAGTCCAGACGCCCCGTATACCTTAAGTGTTGGCTCAAAACAAATATTTCAGCTTGGTGATGCATGGAATTGGATTACATTTAATGTTCAACCTCAAAATCCATCAATAGACTCCGTTTTCTCCCAATTAGGTTCATTTATCTATCAAATTAAGAATCAAACACAATCCGCAACTTACTATGATCCTCCTGGCTCATGGGTAGGAAATCTCACTGAAATTATTGATGGAAGCGCATATCTCATTAATATGAACCATCCCGTTGATTCATTTTCTGTTACAGGAATGCCAATAGAATCAATCACTCCGATTCAATTATTGGAAAATTGGAATTGGATTGCGTATTATCCTCATTTATCTCAATCGTTGGATGATGCTCTTTCAAGTATTGAATATGTGGCATATCAAATTAAGAATCAAACTGAATCTGCGACATTTTATGATCCTCCGGGAGTATGGGTTGGCAATCTTGAAATTATGGAACCAAATGTGGGATATAAATTAAATGTCACTGAAACATGTGAATTAATATATCCCGAGGTATCAGAGAAAATCGTAGCTAATACTAGGATAAACAGACCAAATCCACCAAATTGGCAGATTATTCCCGGTACTCAATATTCTATGATACTAATGGCTCAAATTACTTATGATGGTACCAATTTCGAGGGAGGAATAAACCAAAATATGGCAGCAGCATTCGGACCAGGAGGATTAGATGATTGTAGATCTATTGCTTCCTGGCAAGAGGCATTTCCTCCATATTGGGATGGCTATTGGTATTTTACAATCGTTGGCAACGATAATGGCGAAGACATTACTTTCAAAATCTATAACAGTGAAACTGATTCCATATATAATTGCGTTGAAACATTAACCTTCCAGGACAATACCACTATTGGAGAACCTTCTTCTCCTTATCAACTAACAGCATTACCAATTAGTGTTAGCCAGCATTTAACTAGCGGATCAAGTGTTACTTGCTATCCTAATCCTTATTCTGAGATCATAAATTTCAATTTTGCAGATGCTAAATGTAACTCACTTTCTCTGTCAATATTTGACCTAAGGGGTAGACTAATCATTTCATTTGAACAAGATGCTCTATCTGAAAGTCGAATTATACAATGGGATGCAACAGATATGGATGGATATTCTATAAAACCAGGAGTATATTTTTATCAAATCACTACTTCCAATTATAAAAAAAGTGGAAAAATTGTCTATCTGGCTAATTAAGAAGACACAAAGAATTAACTATGGATAAAAATAATCCAATTAATCGTGAAGAAGAACTCTTACAGCTGAAAAAAGCTGTCGAAACAATGAAGCTCGGGGTTACCATTTGTAATACAAAAGGGGAAATAATATATGTTAATCCGGCTGATGCACGTATGCATGGCTGGGAGGTAGAAGATCTTATCGGTCAAGACGTAAGAGTATATGCAACCAAAAAGAAACTTGCGCCATGGCAAATGGATCAGGTGATGAAATGGAAGGGCATGACCCGCGAAAGCACTAACATTAAGAAAAATGGTGAGCCATTTCCCGTCCGACTTGTTTCCGATATTGTTAGGGATTCACATGATCTTCCAATTGCTGTTGTCACGATTTGTGAAGATATTTCTGAATCAAAAAAACTTGAAGAAGAGCTGAAAAACAGTGAGGAAAAACTTCGTCAAGCCCAGAAAATGGAAACTATTGGTAGACTTGCTGGTGGAGTAGCTCATGATTTCAATAACCTTCTTACGGCAATAAATGGAAGATGCGACCTTCTACTAAAAAAATTCGATAGATCTAATCCTCTGTATAATGATCTTTTAGAGATCAGAAAAGCTGGTGGAAGAGCAGCATCATTAACAGGACAGCTACTCGCTTTCAGCAGACAACAGATAATTGAACCAAAAGTAATTAATTTGGCAAATACTGTACAAAATGTCAAAGACATGCTGCAGCGACTTATTGGTGAGGATATACTTTTAAACATTGAAAGTAAGGATGATGTTTATGTTAAAGCTGACAGTAATCAAATCGATCAGATATTAATGAATCTTGCTGTTAATGCACGAGATGCGATGCATAATGGGGGCTCTCTGTCTATTAAAATATATCAAAGAACAGTCTCTGAGAGCGATTCAATTGGGCAAATTGATAACCTTGACCCAGGAGATTATGCAACCATTGAAGTACAAGATAATGGATCGGGTATGGACGAAGAAACAGTGTCTCATATTTTTGAACCCTTTTTTACAACAAAATCTGTAGGAAAGGGTACTGGTCTGGGACTATCAACTGTTTTTGGAATTGTTAAACAAAGCAATGGTGGAATTGAAGTTGAGAGTACTCTCGGTGAAGGCACAACGTTTAGAATATATCTGCCTTTGGTTGAGTATATGGAAGAAGAATTACCAATTTCCAATCAAGAAGAAAGCACACCTTCTCAAGTAAGTGATACTAGCAAGAAAACGGTCTTGCTGGTAGAAGATCAGGAGATGGTTCAGGATTTGGTTACAGAAATACTCGAGGATGAAGGTTTTAAAGTAATATCCGCTTACAATGGTAAAGAAGCTCTTGATGTTTGTGCATCCTACTCAGGTACAATTGATCTGATGATTACAGATGTAATCATGCCCGAGATGAACGGTAAAGAGTTAGCTTCAAAAATACACGAAACCAAACCAGATTTGAAAATACTATTCATGTCTGGTTATACTGGTGAAGAGATGAGAACACGGGGAGTTCTGGAGTCCGGTACAAATTTCATACAGAAACCCTTCACTCCTGATTCACTTATACAAAAGGTGCTTGAAGTTTTAAATAGTACAAATTAATTCACACACTCTCTCTATTTTCCAACGCAGAATCGATCAAAGATACTATTAATAATTTCCTCGCTTGTCACTTTCCCAATA
>Ga0209834_10000945_pt1 | contig 16959 bp, 17 predicted proteins | sample Mar14236cmmetaG_FD_184134 | JGI IMG/M metagenome (GOLD analysis project Ga0209834, IMG submission 184134) | Marine hydrothermal vent microbial communities from Guaymas Basin, Gulf of California to study Microbial Dark Matter (Phase II) - Marker... ...
TTCGCAACATAACCAATTATCCTATCTCTTTCCTTTCCGTTTACAAAAATTATTAAAGTTGGAATACTCCTTATTCCATAATATTGCGCCAGCTCCATATTCTCATCAACATTTACCTTTCCAAAAGAAACATTTCCCATCTCTTTTTCCACTTCTTTCAATATAGGCTCTAATGCCCTACATGGCGAGCACCATGGAGCCCAGAAGTCAATCACAGCTATCTTATTTCCCCTTAAAAATTCCTGAAAATTATTGCTATTTAATTCCATCATACAGATGAGAATGCAGAAGAAGTATAAAAGTATTTTAATCACTTCCTTTTCCACAAAGCATGAAAATGAAAGCGAGATGTGCCCCATGCCTTCTCAACAGAGTCCTGTTTGAAAGCAAATTGGTTACAAAAGATGATGAAAAACTATCTGACATAATGCACAAAGTTCTTGTAAAAATGGCGGAGATATACAGCAGCAGGAAAAGCTCGGCGGAGATTGCAACACAAATACATGGCTATGCTTACCAGCTACTCAAAAACAACGACCCATATAAAGGGCTTAAAGAAAGGAGTAACGAAATAGCTCTTAAGCTCATGCCTAAGGTTAAGGAAATAGTTGAAAAAAGCGATGATGAACTTAAGGCGGCGATACTCTGCTCTATAGCTGCAAACTCAATAGATTTTGGGATAGCAGGCAGCGCATCCTCGCCAGAAGAAATGGCAGCAAAGTTTGAGGATTATGTGGCACAGGGTTTTGGGCACGATGATGTGGATGAAATGAGGAAGTATTTTGAAGGCGAGATTCTGTACTTCACAGATAACTGCGGTGAGGTTGTTTTTGATAAACTGGTATGCGAGATAATAAAGAAGGAGTATGATGTGCATCTCACCCTTGTATGCAAGAAATATCCAATACTAACGGATGCAACATATGAAGATGTGAAGAAACTCGGTTTTGAAGATGTTGTGGATGAAATTATCACTACAGGAAAATTTGCTGTGGGCATTGATTTCAATGGCATTTCCGAAAAATTAAAGGATAAATTGCAGAAAGCTAATCTCATCATCTGCAAAGGAATGGCAAATTATGAAGCATTTTCAGAGACCCGCTACAGGCCAATTGCATATTTAATGAGGATAAAATGCGATAGCATTGCCGAGGACATTGGGCTGCCCGCAGGAATAAACGTTGCAAAATTATACAGATAAAGATGCACATCTTCCATATTCACTCGCCTCTTGCCACAGCAAAATAGATAGATGTTGCAATCAGGGCGGCGATGGCGGATGGTGAGAATGGCAGATAGAGAGCAATAAAAAGGGCAGCGAAGCTTGCCAGCAGGGCTATTACGCCTGCCATAACAAAAACTCCCGCCACGCTCCCTGCTTTTCTGTTGGCTGCCGCTGCCGGGGCGATGAGCATGGCATATACCAATATTGCTCCCACAGCCTTCATTATTACAACTGTTGAAATTGAAATTAGGGCGAGGAGTAGGTAGTTGAGTTGCCTTGCCTTTATTCCCTGAGCCATTGCACCTTCGAGATCAAATGATATGAAGAGAAATTCTCGGGCAAATAAGATGAATAAAATCAGTGTAATGGAGGTGACGATTGCCATGAGGAATATATCATTATTTGTAAGGAGAAGAAGGTCGCCGAAAAGATAGCCCCATACCCTTGCTGCTTGCTCTCTTATGAGGGAAATGAAAAGTACGGCGAGAGCCATTGAAAAGGCAAAAGATATACCTATTGCGATATTCGCTTGCCTTGCCTTTGCTGCATAAATGGCGACGAAAACAGCAAAAATTGCAGCGCCAAAAAAAGGATTTATGTCAAGGTAGGATTCGAAGGCAATGCTCATCGCCGCCCCAGCTAAGGCAGCATGGGCGGAGCCAGCAACAAGGAATGGCACATTCTTAAATATTGTGAAAGAGCCAGCTATAGATGCATTGATGGAAACAAGTAATATTGCTATGATTGCACGAATTAAAAACTCATCCAGCATGCTCATCGCCTATAAGCGGGTGGCAATATCCTTCCTCACAAACAATCATCTGGACATCTGTTCCATATGCCTTCCTAAGATTTTCCTGATTGAGTACTTCTTTTGGAGTGCCAAAAGCTATCGCCTTTTTATTAAGCAGAAGTATTTCATCGATTTCATGGAGTATGGGGTTGATGTTGTGCACAACTGCAACAATCGCCACCCCTTCCTCTCTCTTTTTCTTAAGCACTTCCACCATTTTCTCCCTGCTTGGTAAATCAACGGCATTGAAGGGTTCATCAAGAATAATCATTTTCGGATTTTTTGCGAGTGCTCTTGCAAATAAAACGCGCTGCTGCTGCCCCTGGCTGAGGGAAGAAAACTTTTCGTTCCATAGATGTAAGGAATCGATTTCCTCCAGCGCCTCCTTTGCCCTTTCTATATCTTCCTTGCTGTAAAATTTCTTGGCAGCGATTCCCATGAGGACGATATCTTTTACTTGTATGGGAATATGCTTCGCTATCGCATCTCTCTGAGGCATATAGCCTATTAAATGTCTCGCCTCCTTTGGCGACATACCAAAAACCTTTATCTCTCCTTTTTGCTGCTCGAGCAAACCCATTATAAGTTTAATGAGGGTGGTTTTCCCTGAGCCATTTGGCCCCATTATAGCCAGGAAGGCATCGCCACTACTAAATGTAACATTTTCCAAAGCAACCTTGCCATTATATGAATAGCTAACATTCCTTACTTCAATCATTCTATCCTCCAGCATTTATATAGCAGAAGGGTTTCTATAGCTACAAGTAATGCAAGAGTAATTGATAAATAAATTGCCAGTAAATTATGTTTTTCAACCATCTTCTCCCCTCCTGCAGAAAGCATTTGCACAGCATTGTAATAGAAAAGCGAGGTATAGCTGCCTCCACCTTCTGCAAATTTTACGTAGATTAGGCTTGCATTTGTTTCCATGGCAATCTGTCTCGCAACCTCACCAGCCTTGGCATATCTAAGGAATTCAGGTACAACAATCGCCACATATTCTCCTTTCCTCAACTTCTCCTTTATTTCCTCCATTTCCCCTGCATTTAAAAGAGATGTTCCTTCAGCAAACATTATTTTGTCTGCCTCCATACCAACATTCCTGCCTATATAGCATACTCCAGGCACAGCAGCAATAAATTTTTTACCCTTCAGATTTTTTTGCTCGGCAACATCATTTGCCATTCTCCATGCTTCCTTCATCCTTTCTTCAAAATTCTTGAGAGAGATATTGAAATATTCCGCTTTTTCTGGCTCAATTTCAGCGAGTTTTTCAGCTATTGCTCTCGCTATGGATATGCTGTTATTAACGTAAAGCCAGTAGCCATGTGGATTTTTTTCAATGCCATCGAAATCGAAAAGTTCCACGCCTTCATAATCATTAAAATCGAGATATTCCTTATCATAACTCTCCTTTATGTTTCTCTCATATGAAAGAAGGGCGGAATTCGCAAGTATTATCAGATCAGCTCCTTCTATTTCATCAACAACTTCCTTGGTTACAGAAAAACTGTGAGGATCTGCGCCTGGCGGCAAAATAACAGATACATTTACATCGTCGCCCCCTATTTCCCTGGCGATAGCCCCAAAATCCGCTATGGATACAACTACATTTATTCCCGCAGCAGATGGAAGCAGCATAAGCCAGGGCAACAAAAGCGTTATCACCCTCATTTTGGTATTTCATTGCCACATGGGCAGCATTCGTAATTGTATTTTTCCTCAATCATTTCTATTAGTTCATCGCCTGCATATGCATCTATTTTATCCGCCTCCATACATGCCTTCTCCGGAGGAAAAGAAAAAATGGTGGCAAGAAAGCTTTCTAAGAGACGATGTCTTCTCATTATCTTTCTCGCCTCTTCCATTCCCCTTTCATTCAAAACAAAACCCTTTCTCTCTATATATCTTCCAAATCCCATTCTCTCCATGTTTTTCAGCATGTGGTGGGCTGTTGATTTACTCACTCCTATAGCTCTCGCCAGATAGGTTGGTCCAACAACAGGCAATCCATTTTCATGAGCCCTGTATATCTCCTTCATATAGCGATACATGTTTTATCCCTCTAACTTTGTTATATGGTTAGAACTTATAAAATTTGCCATGGCATCAGCAAAATTTTAAATCTTCTTGTCATTATACTCACATGAAAAGTATAGCAATTCTCGTTGCAATGGCATTTTTGTTCAGCGGAATTATTGCAGGTGTTGATGTAAACGAGCCAAAATATTTTGATGAAAATAAAAATGAGGTAACGGCAAGCGAAGAGGGCTACGATTTACTCATAATATGTCCGCAACAATTCTATGATGCCCTCATTCCTTTCCAGTGGCATAAAGAGCAGTATGGAGTAAAGACAATAATTGTAACACTTGATGAGATATACAATAGCAAATATTTCCCATGCCAGGGAAGGGATGATGCAGAGAAGGTAAAATACTTCATAAAGGATGCCTACGATAACTGGCACATCAAATATGTGCTGCTTGCCGGCGGGAGGAAGCCTGGCTTAAGGGAAGAGTGGTGGGTGCCCGTAAGATATGTTTATCTCGATGACAAAAGCAACTGGGAGGCCCGCTATTTAAGTGATTTGTATTTTGCCGATATATATGATAGCGAGGGCAAATTTTCATCATGGGATACAAACGGCAACGGCATCTATGGAGAGTGGAAAGGTAGTAAGGCGGAAGATGCTCCAATCGATTTATTTCCAGATGTTTATGTTGGCAGATGGGCGGCTCGCAATGCCTTTGAGATAGAGATAGTTGTTTCAAAAACAATGGAGTATGAAACCACCGCCTATGGGGCGGAGTGGTTCAAAAGGTTTGTTTGCATAGCTGGAGATACTTATCCAGAGGTACTTAATCCGGCATGGAAAGGTTATGAGGGCGAGGAAGGAACGCAGCGCGCTATAGACTGGATGCCGGGCTTTGAGGCAATAAAATTATGGACATCGCTGGGCACATTCACAGGGCCAGAAGATGTTATCGAAGCTATAAGTCAGGGATGTGGTTTTGTTTTCTTCGATGGCCATGGCAGCCCAATGAGCTGGGCAACACATGCTCCAAATAGCACGGAATGGGTGGACGGCTTAACTGTGTGGCAAATACCGAAATTAAAAAACGATGGAATGTATCCAGTATGTGTTGTAGGAGGATGCCACAACAGCCAGTTTAACATTTCTGTATTCAACCTTCTGAAAATCTATCAGGGATTTGATAAATGGATCGAATATATCTGGAAGGGAGAAACTGCGCCCGCCTGCTGGAGCTGGTGGATGACAAAGAGGGTGGATGGAGGGAGCGTTGCCACGCTTGGATATTCAGGCTTGGGATATACAAAGGAGGATAAAAATTTCACTGGAGAAGCTTCAGAATGGCTCGACACACACTTCTTCTGGGAATATGGAATGAATGGAACAGATGTGCTCGGCGAAATATGGGGTAAGGTAATAACGGGATATCTCAAGACATACCCAATTGACTGGAACAGCCCTGCAGGAAGCTTCACATGCCTTGATGCAAAAACAGCTCAGGAGTGGATTCTGCTCGGCGACCCAAGTTTAAAAATAGGTGGGTATCCGAGTTAGGCAAACTTTATCTTTTCCTCCTCTTTTTCTTTCATGTTTCATAAAGGTGTTATTGAGTTAGATACGAAAGGGGAGATGGACATTATAGACATAACTCATGATGTGCAGGAAATTGTTGAGGAAAGCGGGATAGAAAATGGCATAGTGCTAATATTTTGCCCTGGCTCAACGGGAGCAATAACAACAATAGAGTATGAAGATGGTTTGTTATATGATTTGCCTCAAGCTTTGGAAAAAATAGCGCCAAAAAATGCATATTACAGACATGAGGAAAAATGGCATGATGGCAATGGTCATAGTCATGTGAGGGCGAGTATAATAGGACCAAGCCTTACCGTGCCAATAGAAAATCGACGCCTTATACTTGGAACCTGGCAACAAATTGTGTTTGTTGAATGCGATGTAAGGCCGAGGAGGCGGAAAATCATTGTTCATATTGTGGGATAAGATGCAATAGAAAGCCATTGCCTATTTTTTCCATCCCTTTTATTTCAAATTTTATCACATCTTCCTCTTTCCTTGCTCCCTCTCCTCCAGCTATGCTTGGTGCGTTACCACCTATTATTATTGGGGCAAAGAATATGAACATTTCATCTACAAGCCTATTTTTCAAAAATTCCCATATAACCGTCGAACCTCCTTCAACGAGTAATTTTTTTATTCCTTTTTTATATAAAATCTCCATGAGTTTTTTTAAATCGACTTTATCATTTCCGCATTTTATAACTTCCACATGCCCCTCCTTAAATTCCTTGCATGTTGTAACAATGAGTGTTTTTGCATATGGCTTCATCACCTCAGCATTTTCAGGTGTGCGAAACTTGCTGTCCAATACTATCCTCAACGGTTGCCTTGCCCTGCCAACATATTTTTCTTTCACAGTTAGCTTTGGATCGTCAGCAAGAACTGTTTCTATTCCAACTAAAATGGCATCACATTCATTCCTTAGCTTATGAACTCTTGCCATATCCTCCTCGCTGGATATCTTCAATGGTTTTTTTCCAACTAAAGCAATTTTGCCATCTATGGAAGAAGCGCAATTTATGATGACATGGGGCTTTTTCATGTTCTCGCCATCGCCTCAGCCATCTCCGTCAAAACCTTTTCTTTATCCTTTGCCTTTACTACTCCGCTCGCCACCAATATACCTTCTGCTCCAAGCTCGATTGCTTTAGCAACATCTTCGCCACTCTTTATTCCGGCACCGCACAGCACCTTCACCTTTTCATTTATTTTTTTCACAGCTTCCACAGCTCCACTAACCACTTCTGGCTTCGCTTTCGTTACAGAAACATTCCCTCCTATGAGTTCAGGTGGTTCAATGGCTACATATTCTGGCATGAAGCAGGCAACGGCACTCGCAACCTCAACAACAGAGGCACATATCACCCTTTTCAATCCAATCTCACCTGCTATTTTGGCAGCAGTAAAAATATCCTCAACCTTTATTCTATGCTCCGAATGATTTATTAAAGTGCCTCTCGCTCCAGCCTCTTTAACTGCATGGGGCAAAATCCAGCCAGTATGGCTTCCATATTCTATGGCATCAATGTGCTGCGAAAATACATCTATGCTAACATCATTCGCTACTCTATAAACATCGCATGGCTGCACCGCTATAGCCATTTCTATGCCATATTCTTCGCCAACTTTTTCCATAATTTTCGCAAGCTCAACAGCATTTTTTCCAATGCCCTCCTCATATGCTTTTGTATTGACAATAATAATACCCATGATTTGAAAAGTGTTACATGTTAAATTATTTTTGTAATTTTAGGAAATAGAAGGCAGCAACCAAAATCGATATGGATGCAACAATTGTTGCTGCTATCAAAACTATATGGTTTTTACTTTCCATATAGCCACTATAATGAAATGAAATTAACTCTGTATATCCTACAAGTGTATCATTTTGATACATCTCTGTCTTTACCATATTTCCAACTCTGTCAGAAAGATAGATAATCTGGTAAAGATAGGGAATGGAATCAGTCTCATTAAATACATAATCTGCCTTTATAACATAACAGTTGAATGAACCAGCTTTTGTTGCAACTTTCTCTGTTCCTGTACATTCAATAGATAAAGTAACGGAGCTATTTTTGTAATCAACAACTGTTGCATTCCATTTTTTTCCAATAAATATTGGGTATTGAATGATTGAGGACTGTGGAGCTGCATAAACTATTTCCTCACTTTTTGTATCTCTATAAATTACTTTCTTCACAACAGCAAAGGTTTCCTCATCATAATAATTTAGTTCATCCACAATACCGCTTGTCTTAACCACTATGCAGCTATATGTGATGTTGTTGATGGTTAAATTTTCCTTATCCAAAACCTCTATCAGCAACATTTCTCCTTTTTCACTTCCAACAATTTTCATTACATATTGCCAGTAATCTCCTTCTTTCCACTGAGGCTTTTCAAGGGTGAAAGCATTGGCTGAACATAAGATAAATATTAATAGGGAAATAGCCATTGCTCTTCTTAACATTTCATTTATTTATCATTACTTTTTATTTATGATTTATGTCGGGATCGAGGTTTATTAGATATACCCCACAAACGAACCAGTAAATTTTAAGAAGATAATAATTATTTTTATCACATGAAGGTGCAAATCATCACTTTATTTATCGCATTTATACTTTTATCAGGTTTTTATGAGAAGAGTGGCGCATCCTTAGATTCTAGAGATATAAAATGGATTGTTAAACTTTCCATGCCATTTTCTATGGATGCTGGATGTGTTGTAAAACAAACTCATGATGAGGGATATATCGCCGTTGTAGTCTCTGCAAAGATTTTTACAATCCACCATACCAGTTGCATCTTGCAAATCATAAAACTTGATGAAGAAGGAAAAAGAGAATGGGAAAAATCATACACAACAAGATATTTTGATGAAAATGTAGATTTATGTATCACAAACGACGAGAGATATGTTATCCTCGCCAGAAAAGATAATGAAATGTTCATGGTGAAGCTGGATACGAATGGAAATGAAATGTGGAATAAAACATATCCCATAAATGCCTCCATTATCTCTTTTATTCAATGTGAAGATAACAAATTTTTATTTACTGCCAAGGTGAATGATTCTTATTACATGCTGATAAAAACCGATGAAAATGGAAACGAGATATGGAGAAAAAATTACACGTACAGAACAATAGTTGCAAAGTTAAAGGATGGCTACATAATTGCGGAATCACCCACAATTTATACCAGAAATTATACGATTTTAGCTAAATACAACTGGGATGATGAGTTACTATGGATTAAAAAGTTATATGGAATAACAGACATATCTGGTGTGGGTGGAACAGAGGATTTTTTTGCATTTAAGCCTCATTCATTCTTCAAATTTGATAAAGAGGGTCACCTCGAATGGAAAAAGGAGGTCAATGATTTTTCGATTTTCTCATGTATTCTCTGTATGGATGGAGGATTTCTTCTTGCTGGAGCATCTTATATTAGAGGTAAAGGTATTGCATCCATCCTTAAGCTCGATGAAAAAGGAAATGAAGAATGGAAAAAGATGTATCTCCTGCCCAGATATAGTATCGGAAATGGATTTCTTCTTTATGAGCTTTTCTTTACAGATTCAGTGGAAACAAACGATGGATTTGTTATGATGGCACAGAGAATGGCTTCTCCAAATGCACTTTTTGTAAAAATTCCAGCATTCTTCATAGTGCTAATTCTCGCGTCCTTCTGGAAAACAGATGTATTTCTTATGAAGATTTCTCCATGAATTACCTTTTCCCCATATACTCCAGCAACTTTTCATAGTTGGTTGGGTGGCTTTTGAAATATTCTCTAATGGGTTGCAAAATTTTATTTACATACTCTGCCACAGCATTTTTTAAGTCAAGGGGATGTATTTCTTTCCTCAAATAGCTTTCTTCCAGTTCATCATATGAATTGAAAGTAAGAGGAGGAGCATCTTTTCTTTCCACTTTCACCTCATCAAAATGAATGAATATTACATAGCGTGCTATTTCCATAACAGGATTTCCTTCTGTAACTCCTTCCGGACAGTAAGCTTTTCTTAATTTTTTCTGTATTGCATCATAATCATCATGAATAAAAATGGCGCTGCTTGGCTTGCTCTTCGACATTTTTGCATCCATTCTCTCCTTTGCCTGCAAGCTTGAAATGATGTGAGTGTGTAGCGCAACGGGCTTCTTCATACCCAGTTTTTTGCACACATCTCTGGCAAGCATATGAGCATGTCTTTGATCCATCCCGCCCAAGGCAACATCAACATCAAGATAAAAAATATCTGCAACCTGCATGAGAGGGTAAAAGAATTTTGAGATATCCTTTTCTGCCTCCTCCGCCTTCCTGCCCATTATGTCCATCGCCCTTCTCGCCCTCGCCAGAGATGTTTGTTTTGCGATTTTTAAAACGAGGTACCAGTAGTCAGCGTTGCTCACCATCTCACTGGCATAAACATATTTTACGCCTTTAACACCCATGGCAGCAAACGCATCTTTGATGTATTCCCCACATGTTTTTATCGCTTCCATGTCTCCGCCCAGCTTGTCATTTATCCATGCATGCCAGTCAGCGAGCAAGATAGTTGTATCAAAACCCGCATCAATCAAATCTTTAACTTTATCGCCACACATAAGCCAGCCCAAATGAACCAAGCCAGATGGCTCAAAGCCAATATATGCCTTCTTTTCTTCCTTCGCAATGATTTCCTTAAGCTCATCAATTGTTACCACTTCTCTTAAATTTCTCGTTACCAAGTCAAGCATGAATGTTTATGAGAAAAGGATATAAGAAAATTTGGTTAAATTAAGACCATCACTTCTCTCTCATCGATAGCAGCTCTCTTCATTGTGGCATCGTAAGCAATAACCTTTATCTTATGATAACCTATGTTGCCCCAGCGGAATTGCCATTCGTAAACATCTTCCATTTTTCATCAGGTTCTGTTGAAACTTTTATAAGTTTTCCATCAACATACTTCAACTTTTTCTACTACAGTATTTGTTACAACCCATATACCGTATAGAAAATGATATGTTATAGAGCCAAAAATTATGGCAAAGGACATATTTATATCAAGATGAATATCCCTATATCCAATGTAGATGTCGCTTTCTCCAGGATGCATAATCCAGACAGATGGTTCCGATGCATCGTCACAATATACAGCATCAATTACAGGAACAAATGCTGATATGAGAAGGAGGCTCAGGAGAAGTGCTCCCCATTTCATATATTACTAATACTGTGGGCATAAAAATTATTGCAAGTGCCAAGCGGGATGAATGCAACTTTTATAAAAATTTAAAATACCCCAGTTCTTCATAAGTTATGCTCAGGATACATGCCGTAGGGGGCTACAATGAAGTGGGCAAAAATATGACATGCATTGAAGTAGATGACGAGGCAATAATACTCGATATGGGCTTATACATGGACAGATTTGTTGCGGTTCAGGAAAAAAATATTGAAATGGATTATGAAACGTTGCTTGGCGAAGATGCCATTCCAAATGATGCAGTGATAGAAAATTTAAAGAAGAAAATTAAGGCAATTATCGTTACCCATGCCCATCTCGATCATATTGGCGCCATAAGATGGATGGGGAAAAAGTATCGATGCCCTGTGGTTGCAACGCCATATACGGCAGAGGTAATAAAGAAGCATGCAAAGGGTATTGAAAATTTAATCTCGATAAACGTTAATTCTTCATATAAAATTTCGAAAAATATTGAAGTTGAATTCATAAATGTAACTCACTCCGTACCTCAATCAGCCATTCTGAATATAAGAACAAGGTATGGAAACATTGTCTATGCTCTCGATTACAAAAATGATAATCATCCAACGCTTGGAAGGAAAACGAATATAAAAAAATTGAAAAAGCTGGATGATGTTTTGCTCCTTATTGCAGATTCAACGAATGCTGACGAAGAGAGAAAAACATTTTCTGAATACATTGCAAAGGAAATGCTGCATGACATAGTAATGGGAATGGAACTGGGTGAGCATGGCTTATTTATAACAACATTTTCCTCTCATATAGCACGACTTAAAAGCATCCTTCATGTTTCAAAGTTGCTGGGAAGAAAACCTGTTTTTATTGGTCGCTCTCTCCACGATTACATAACTGCTGCAGAAAATCTTAAACTTGTAAATTTTTCTAAGGAAGGAGAAATAATTAAAAATGCAGGGAGGGCGGAAAAAAAGTTACGCACAATGAACAGAAACAAGAATGATTATGTTTTTATTGTCACAGGAAGTATGGGAGAAAAGAATGCTGTCCTTACAAAAATAGTGAATGAAGATCTCGCCCTTAAAATTTCTCCATTCGATTTCATTATATTTTCATGCGAGGTTATTCCTACGCCCGTCATTCAGGCAAACAGAAAAATTCTCGAGCAAAAACTCCACCGCAAGAAGGCGAGGATTTTTAAGGACATACATGTCTCCGGCCACGCCTCCCGTGAGGATTTGCGGGATTTAATAAAAATTTTGCAACCCCGCCATATACTGCCGGCGCATGGCGATTTGGCTAAAACCGCTTCCATGGCAGCGTTGGCTGGAGAAATGGGATATGAACTGGGAAAAAATGTTCATATACTCCAGAATGGGCAGAGTATAAAACTGGCGTAATCAGGAAAAGAATAAATAAGCGGCGAAGATTTATTGAAAAATGGAATTTGTTGAATTTGTTGAAATGGAGAATATAAAACCGCATAGAATAATGAAAAGAGATTATCAGATTAATATCTTCAATTCTGTCAAAGATAAAAATTCGCTTGTTGTTCTTCCAACTGGATTGGGTAAAACAATAATAGCAATTATGATGATTGCATATAAAATAAAGTATGGAAAAATCCTGTTCCTTGCCCCTACAAAGCCACTTTGCGAACAGCATTATGCAACGATAAAAGAACTAACAACCATAGAAGGTGTTTTTCTGGTTACTGGAGAGAAGACAAAAAAGGAGAAAAGGGAAAAAATATATCAGATGGCAAAAGTTATTGTGGCAACACCTCAAACAATAGAAAATGATCTTGATGTCATAAACTTAAAAGAATTTTCTCTGGCTATTTTTGATGAAGCTCACAGGGCTGTCGGGAATTATGCATATGTGGCGATAGCTAAGGCATGTTTGGAGCAAGGAGTGCAGATTCTCGGCTTGACTGCCTCGCCCGGCAGCGATTTCTCCCGCCTTAAAGAAGTTATAACAAATCTTGGAATAGAAAATATTGAGGTGAGGAGCGAGGAGGATGCGGATGTAAAGCCTTATATACCGGAGAGAAAGCTGAGGTGGAAAGTAATCGATATGCCCCCTGAAATAAAGGCCATAGCAAAAAGGATTGACGAGCTTATAATGGATTTTCTAATCGAACTAAACAAATATTTCAAGGTTTCTCTCTCACCAAAAAGAGTTACGAAGAAAATGCTGATTCAGCTACAAGAAAAAATACAGAAAAGGATGGCAAATGAGGGAGGAAGCTTGTATCAGGCAATAAGTGTTGTTTCTGCACTTATAAAAATATATCATCTCAAAGAAATGCTTACCAGCCAAGGCATAGAAGCAGCAAAGAATTACATCAAAAAAATTGAACTTGATACATCCAAAGCTGGGCAAAAAATAAGGCAAAATAGCAAATACAGGCAAATAAGACATGCGATTTTAAGTGTTAAGCCAAGCAATCCAAAACTTGAGATTACAAAGAAAATTCTCATGCAACATTTTGCAACTAAGCAAGATGCCCGAGCCATCGTTTTTGCCGAGTATCGGGATACCATAGATGTTTTGCATAACGAACTGAATAAACTTCCTGGCATAAGGGCGGCGAAATTCATAGGGCAGGCAAAGGGAAGCGGCGACGGCATGAGTCAGGATGAGCAGAAGAGAGTTATCAAATTATTCAAAAGCGGTTTCTACAACGTGCTCATTTCAACGAGTATTGGCGAAGAAGGCATAGATATTCCGGCTACAAGCCTCGTAATATTCTATGAGCCTGTTCCATCCGCCATACGTCATATTCAGAGGCGTGGGAGAACAGCAAGAGGAGGAATGCCGGGAGAAGTATATATCCTGATTATGAAAGGTTCGAGAGATGAAGCATACTACTGGAGCAGCAGAAGGAAGGAAAAGAAAATGATGGTTCAAATAAAAAAATTGAGAGACAGAATAAATGAAATGATTGAAAAGAGGAAAGAGGAAAAGAAAATTGTTGTCGATGCTAAAGGGCAGGCAAAGCTTGATAGTTGGCTGTAATCATGGTGGCTTTTCTTCCAAAAGCATGTAAAAGTTGAAATAGTGATATGGAGTATCGAAAGCAATTTTATCCCTTTCTGCAAAACTCACCACCATATCGCCATTCTCCGGGCAGGCCACCCACATATTCCAAGCCCTGTTGAAACTTGTTCCCTCAGCAAGTTTTATGATAATCTTCAAAAGAATATCTGTATCTCCTCTATATACATGTTGCATGAGTTCCATTGTTCCATTTAAGTTTAGCTTGCCATAATTTGCTTCTATCGCCTCACTCACTGCCTTATAACTGCGCCATATGGCAAAAAATGGGTCTTTCTCCCTAAGAAGCCTTATAAAGCCCATAATTCCAGACGGATCATAATGGCTGCGCTGTGTGGCGGCGAGTTCTGGAGATATAAAGAAGTTTGTCCTCCTGACAACATTTTCTATTGTCCAGAATGGAGGAGTAGATTCAACGGGATTATCAAAGCTTCCTACATAGGAAAGATTTGCAGTTGTTTCGATGGCACAGGCGGCAGGAATCTTGTAATCAGAAACAATAAAATTCCATCCAGCGGTTTTATTCGTTATCAAATATTTTATTGCCTCATCAATACTTGCAGCATAGTCAAGCACCATCTGCACACGGAAAACAGCGGGTATGCCGCAAATCGTCGTATCGTTACTCCAGCATGTCTGCATGCCAATGGCTATACCCTTCTCATTGAAACCTCCGCCGCCATGCAGCGAGCCAGCCACCGACGCTGTAATGGATGCATAGCCATCTTCAGGCTTTCTCACTATAAGCACAGCGTTTTCATGAACATACTTGCCAGTTACTGGGTCGCGTATATTCATGGGTAGATCAAAGCTCCTGAAGTGGTAAAGTTTTCCATCTTCTGTGGCACTATTCCAGGCAGCAAAGCCAAAGCAACTCATACCCCACGTCATCACTGCCATGTAAGAGGCGGCGATATCCTCGAATTTTATTCCAGCACCATCTGCAAGTCCATGCATCTCCTCTATATATTGCGGTGGAATGTATTCTTTCGTGATGTTCCACATATTCAAAAGTTCATCATAAGGATATGAATTGCTCAGGAAAGCCCTTACATTTTCTCTCGTCTCATTTTTTAAAAGAAAGCCATGCTGATACCCCATATCATAATGAGAGCCGCTTACATGCAGAATTTTTATGCCATCCTGCTCCTCAAGCCAGCCTCCCGAAAGAGCTTCTATTTTTATTGCTTCCGATGCATTGCTGAAATGCTCTCTTTCCATGCTCGCAATTGGCATTGAAATAAGGAGAAGGATGATAAAAACTCCCATCGCCTCTTTCATCATTTTGGGTAGATGTATCTAATATAAAAGATTTCCTTTTTGATGCCCTCCTGATAGTAAAAGATTAATATGCGTGTGTTATGATAGAATTGATAAGATGACAGAAGTGGTACTAAGGGTCGCAGAAGGGCTGAGTCAGGACGTAGGCGCAGGAAGAGCACGCCTCGATGCTGAGACGCGCCTCCAGCTTGGAGTTTCGCCGGGAGATGTTGTTGAAATAGAGGGAGGGAGGAAAACTGGAGCCATTGTATGGAGGGCTCGCCCGGTTGATGAGGGCAAGGGAATAATAAGAATAGATAATCTTACCAGGAAAAATGCCAGGGTGGGAATAGGAGATAAGGTTATTGTTCGCAAGGCTGAGCCGCATATAGCAGAGAAAGTTGTTATAGCCCCTGCCATCTCACAGAGTCAGCGCATTCAGTTTGGGCATGGAATAGAAAATTTGGTAAAAAGAGGGCTTTTGAAAAGACCCGTTACTGCTGGAGATACCATCGTCATTCCTGGCATCGCTTTATTTGGAAATTCCCTTCCTTTCGGTGTTGTAAAAACGGAGCCAAAAGGAATTGTTTTGATAGGAGAGGAAACGCAGATTGTTGTCAGGGAGGAGCCGATAAAGGAGGAAATGCTCAAGTTACCACAGGTGAGTTATGAGGATATTGGCGGGCTGCATGAAGAAATAATGAAAATAAGGGAAATGATAGAGCTGCCATTAAAACATCCAGAACTTTTCGAAAGGCTTGGCATTGATCCTCCAAAGGGTGTATTGCTTTATGGCCCGCCGGGCACAGGAAAAACCTTAATAGCCAGAGCTGTAGCAAATGAGTCAGGGGCAAGCTTTTTCACGATAAATGGGCCGGAGATAATGAGTAAATTTTATGGACAAAGCGAGGAGAATTTAAGGAGGGCTTTTGAGGAAGCGGAGAAAAATGCTCCTTCAATCATTTTCATTGATGAAATAGATGCCATTGCTCCAAAGCGCGAGGAAGTGCATGGAGAGGTGGAAAGGAGAGTTGTTTCTCAACTCCTAACTTTAATGGATGGACTTAAAGGAAGGGGGAAAGTAATAGTTATAGGGGCAACGAATCGTCCCGATTCACTCGACCCTGCTTTAAGAAGACCGGGAAGATTTGATAGGGAAATAGAAATAGGTGTGCCAGATAGAAATGGAAGAAAGGAAATCCTGCAGATACATACACGAGGCATGCCACTCGCAGATGATGTGGATTTAGATTATCTGGCTGATGTAACCCATGGATTTGTTGGCGCCGACTTGGCTGCTCTTGCCAGGGAGGCAGCAATGAGTGCGCTGCGCCGCTATTTGCCAGAGATAGATCTGGATAAACCTATTCCGACGGAAGTGCTTCGGAAAATGGTTGTGACAATGAAGGATTTCAAAGAAGCGCTTAAAAACATAGAGCCCTCTGCATTGAGGGAAGTGATGGTGGAAATTCCAAAGGTAAGATGGGACGATATTGGTGGCCTGCATGAGGTAAAGCAGCGCCTCAGGGAAGCGGTGGAGTGGCCGCTGAAAAACCCAAAGGTTTTCAAGAGAATGGGCATCCGTCCGCCAAAGGGCATATTGCTTTACGGCCCGCCAGGCACAGGAAAAACTTTACTCGCCAAAGCTGTGGCTACGGAAAGTGAGGCAAACTTCCTCTCAATAAAAGGACCGGAAATATTCAGCAAGTGGGTGGGTGAAAGTGAGAAGGCGATAAGAGAACTTTTCAAGAAGGCAAAGCAAACGGCTCCATCCATCATATTCCTTGATG
>Ga0209834_10000946_pt1 | contig 16906 bp, 13 predicted proteins | sample Mar14236cmmetaG_FD_184134 | JGI IMG/M metagenome (GOLD analysis project Ga0209834, IMG submission 184134) | Marine hydrothermal vent microbial communities from Guaymas Basin, Gulf of California to study Microbial Dark Matter (Phase II) - Marker... ...
TTTTTATGCAGCGGTGGACGGAAGGCCTAATACCAAAGGCGGGCATTTTCGCATAAACATGCTGCCGACTACCTCGCATGTCTATTTTGGTAGTGTGACAGGTGCCACACCCGATGGACGGCTGGCACGCAGACCCTTGTCGGAAGGCATCTCCCCCTTCCAGGGAGCTGACCGCAAAGGCCCTTCGGCGGTGATCAAATCAGCGGCTAAAATCGACCATCTGAGAACGGGCGGAACACTGCTCAATCAGAAATTTACACCTTCCATACTGGAAGATGAAAAAGGGCTGGATTCGCTGGTGCAGTTGGTACGTGCCTATTTCCGCATGGACGGGCATCATATCCAGTTTAACGTGGTAACGGCCGATACCCTGCGAAAAGCTCAGAAACATCCCGAAGACTATAAAGACCTGATCGTCCGCGTGGCCGGTTACAGCGATTACTTTAACGATTTAGGTGAGGACCTTCAGGACGAGATTATCCGAAGGACAGAGAACGAGGTGTTTTGATTTATTTCTTTCATTCAACTCAGCCTTGTCTCAGAACTATGCTGAGGGCAATGATAACCTCCCGATTATCAAAAAAACCGGTTTTACCGATAATCTTCCACAGTTCACCGATTTTTTCTTTACCTGTCCCGGACTGGTGTTTATTTTTGCTGATGATATTAAAATTATTGACATGGAAAATAGAAAACATTACAATGGACTGGTTGCAGGTTTGGTCATCGCACTTATTGGAACATTGCTGTTATTAAGGAATGTCGGCTTGCTGGATTATTCCGTCACGCATTATATTATTTCGTGGAAAACCCTTCTGATCGCTCTTGGTCTGATTGCTATCTCAAGGGGAAAATATACCCGGGGAGTTTTGGTAGGTGGATTGGGTGTGATCTTTTGGTTACCGGAGATTTTCCATCATCAGTTTACACTGCACCAGGTGCTAGTCCCTTCGCTGTTCGTGATTATCGGGATTACTTTACTGATGAAAGCAGGGAGATGGAACCAGCGGAAGTGTACGGTAGGAGAATATGTTCCATTTGAAGAAATTAAGTCGGACGAATCGGCTGGTGAAACAGCATAAACCGTAATTTTACCGGACTAAGTCCGATAAGATGAAAATCCGTGTCATTCCTTATGCCGCTGCGGTGCATCCGCAGGAGATTGCCGGCAAAACAACGATAATCATAGATGTACTGCGGGCTACATCCGTAATAATCACGGCTTTGAAAAATGGTGCCGATAAGATCATTCCGGCTTTAACGGTGGAAGAGGCACTTGAAACTTCAAAAAAATTAACACCGGGAACTTTCCTGCTATGCGGAGAAAGGGATACGATAAAAATTGAGGGCTTTGACCTGGGGAATTCCCCTTTGGAATTCCGGCAAAGCAAAGTAGCCGGAAAAACCCTGATCATGACAACATCCAACGGAACCCAGGCATTGAATGCCAGCAGGGTTGCGGCAAAAGTTTACCTTGGTGCCTTTTTGAATGCCAAAGCTGTTGCCGAAAAAGTAAAACAGGAAAAAGAAGTGGTACTGGTGTGTTCGGGCACGGCAGGCAGGTTTTCACTGGATGACGGCCTTTGTGCTGCCATGATTATGGAAGAATTGTCAAAATCTATACCCCTCAGACCTGATGACCTGGGGCTGGCTTTGGCCAAAATATGGCAAAGTGAAAACGGAAATCTCCAAAAACTGCTCAAAGACAGTTTTCATCTGAATTACCTGTTACAAAAAGGCTTTGCCGGCGATGTGGATTACTGTCTTCAGAAAAACAGCACATCCGTTGTTCCTGTGTTCAGTGGCAGTGAAATAATTTTATCCTGATTTCACAAACCTTACGCATCTTGGCGCTCCTTTGCGTAATAGCTTCCACCAACCGGAAATGCCGACAATCAATATGCAAAGACGCATATGTCCTCAGAAATAATCCTAAATCCCCTGCTTGTTGTTCGTGTATTTAGTAATCAGTGTTATCCGCAGTTCCTGAAACATTTTTAGCGTTTCATTCTGCCGTTCAATGGTCAGTTCCGTAATGTACTGCTTTGCTTTTTCAGGACTCTTTTTATACAGAGCCGTAAAGGTGCTGTCCACTTCGGCCTGTTCGTCAAAGAAGCGTTGTTCCAATGGGTCGCGCACCGCATGCAGGTCTTCAACCGCATCCTGCCATTTCAGGTAGAGCAGGTTATCCACAAAATCGACGGCCCAGCGCATCGAGTTGTCATCAAATTTATCCTTGTCGTAGGTTTTGTAGCACTCAGCCACATCCGTCACACCGGCATACATGGGCACATAGGCACTGGTAAAAGCATTGTCCACAAAAAACCAGTAAATACCGCCTACTTCGTCAGGCAGCCAGCCGCGTAACTGGGCTACCATACCGTATTCGCCGCGGGCACGGGCTACATTGCGACGGCGGTTGATCTTTAGCAGTTTCCGCATTTCTTCAGTGGGGAAGGGTGTGGCATACGAGCTACGTACCATCGTACCGCTGGCATCCGGATAGTACCAGACAGGTGCATTTTCTTTATCATAAATAGTTCCTGAAAATGTGGAACGCTGAAAGGCCATCACATCCTGCACTGTCATCTTTTTAACGGGCTTAAAACTGAACGGATAGATGGAAAGCGGTTCCACAAACTGGGTGTACTGATCATCGCCTTTAAACGGATCGTCTGTCCACCGGTTGGGCAGCTCCGGTAAATCCGGATTGAAGATTGCGTTAAAAAGCCAGAAACGGCTGGTGGCCCACTCGCGGGGTACCGGTGCATATACATCCTGCCACACAAAATCTTTTCCGCTTTCCGGATTATACCATCCCCGTTCGATGGCTACACTCATGTAATTGGAAGAGGCCCTGAAATTAGCCGTGTCTTTTATGTCAATTTGTTTGATGATACTCCAGTTCGGGATCATAGTGATCTGATCGTCGGGTAGCCTTTGGGCGGCCCAGAGAGCTCCCGGTTTTCCACTTTCCGGTGTCCAGTCGTTGCCCACGGCGAATATTTCCAGGATCCATACTTCGTTAGGGTCGCCAAGTGCCAGCGTTTCCGATTCGCCGACACACGAAGGTCTGAACCCGTATTTCTCCATCAGGGCGGTGATAAGCTTCAGTGCCTGCTTCGATGTTTTACAACGCTGGAGGGCGAATGCCTGCGCCTGTTCCACCGTCATGATCTGTCGGCAGGTGGTTTCGTCCAGTCTCAGTTCATCACGCATGCTGGTGGTGCTTTCGCCAATGGTCAGTTGCCACTCGTTCATTTGCGGATAAGCCGATTGAAAATAGCTGTAAGTTTCATTCACTTGAGGGATCATACCCAGCGTATCACCGTAATCACCCAACGGCCTGCCTAAATCTACCATGCCCCAGTAAACCGGCGCCAAAGCTCCTTCGGCAAAAAATTGTCCGGGCATCACATGTACCCGGCAGTCGGGACCGGCATCGGTATGCGAAACAATAACCGAACCGTCGGCAGTGGCATTTTTTCCGGCAACAATAATGGTGCAGCTGTAGGAATCAACGGTTATAAACACAGATAAAACAGCAAGAATGATCGGAAACAGATTTTTCATAACAGAATCGTATAAAATTTTAAATAAAGCGGTAAAAATAGGCATCTTCTGACACTTCTGGTGTTATACAGGCAGAAATAAAATAGGATTAAGCAGGTGACTTTAATACCTGTAAACAAATCATTGATTAACTTTGCCTGCTTCAGACAAAAAAACCTGTGTAAATGAAAAGAGTATTTCTACCCGTTTCCTTTCTTATAACTATTATTTTAACGATTCATATTTACGAGAGATCTTTCGATAAACGAAATTCTTATGAGAAATTCCTGCTTAATAAAGCAGATCGGTTCGCTGCAGCAGAACCGGTGATCAACAAAGAGGCAGAAGCTCCTGACTATCCCGGAATGGCTGCTTTCCGTGAATACATCATGACGGTGGATCCCGGCTTGGGTTATGTACCCAAAGAACGGCTTTGGAACGCTTACCAACAAACTCTGACTGCCGAAAAGGATGATTTGCGTGATGACCCCATACTGGAATGGCAGGGGACCGGCGCCAATATGGGTGGCAGAACCCGTGCGCTGATGTTCGACCCAAACGATGAAAATTTTAAGAAAGTTTGGTCCGGTGGCGTAACAGGAGGCCTGTGGTACAATGATGATATCACAAACACCAATATTGAGTGGACTCCGATTGGTGATTTCTGGAGCAACCTGGCTATAAGCTGCATTACGTACGACCCGAACAATACACAGATATTTTATGTGGGTACGGGCGAAGCACAAACCGCCCGTTTTATTTACAGGGAGTCATCAGGTTTGGGGGCAGGTATTTTCCGATCGGTGGATGGTGGCGAAACCTGGGAACAGATACCATCAACTACCGGATTTAAATACATTACTGAAATAGCAGTGAGGGATGAAGACGGTACCAGTGCTATTTATGCAGGTGTTGCTTCTGGCACCTATATGGGCGAAGACCATGAGAGCCAGCCTTCAGACGGATTATACCGCTCGGTTGACGGTGGCGAAACCTGGGAGCAGGTGCTTCCCGAAATTGAAGGCTATTCCGATGAGATTTATGTTCCGGCCGATATAGAGATAACGGCAAACGGAAGGATCTTTATCGGTACGATGGAAAACCTGGACCTTCATGGTGGTGCAACGATCTTGTATTCTGACAGTGGAATGGAAGGCAGCTGGACAATTTATGATGATTACAATATTGTGATCAGTAATGATGGGGGTATTAACGTGCCTGCACGTACCAATGTTGCTTCTGCTCCGTCAGATCCGGATATTGTTTATGCTCAGTTTGCCGGTGGCTATCTGACGCAGAGTGGTTATTATAATTACAAAGGAAGATATATTATTAAATCAACCGATGGCGGTAATAGCTGGCAGCAGAAGAATATACCGGATGAAAGCTGGGCAGAGCGCGCCTGGCATAATTTCATATTAAGGGTAGATCCATCCAATCCGGAAGCGCTGTTTACAGGAGGGCAGGATCTGTGGAAATCATCAAATTCAGGAGCCTCATGGAGTCATATTTCCGACTGGTCGTTGATGTATTCCGGCGGTGGTGATGCATATGTTCATGCCGACCAGCACAACATTAAGTTTCAGCCCGGTTCAAGCACAACGGCTGTTTTCACTTCCGATGGAGGAATATTCCTTACCACTACTGCCAATCTTGCCTATCCGGTGTTTATTGAGCGGAACCAGGGATACAATACCTTGCAGTTTTATTCGGGGGCCATCAACCCATCAGCAGGTTCCAGGCTCTACATTGGCGGATTACAGGATAACGGCACACTTTACTACAAGGGGTTTCCTCTTAGTATCAACGATATGATCGATGGCGGAGATGGCGCCTTTTGTTTTTATGATGAGAATGAGCAGGCAATATTCATCACATCCGTTTACTACAACAGCTATACAGTTTGGGTAAACGGAGGCTGGGTGAATGGCTTTGGCCAGGGAGGAACTTTTATCAGCCCGGCCGATTACGATTACAAAGAAAATATTTTATATGCTAACGGTGTAAGTATTACAGGATCTCAGGCCAACAAAATAAACAGGTGCTCCGGCATTCCGTATTATATTAACGATGAGTTGGTTAATATGGGAACAAACACATCGGTTGCGTTTTCTCATGTGAAGTATTCCGATTACTCGCCTGAAGGTACATCCACCTTGTTTTTGGGTACGCAATCGGGTAAACTGTATAAAATAGAACACGCCGAATCATCACCGCAGGCTACTGAGCTGACCGGCCCTGATTTCCCCACAGCCAATATTTCGTGTATTGCAGTCGGAAGTTCTGAAGATATACTTACGGTCACATTTTCCAATTACGGAGTTTCTTCAGTGTGGCTGACAACAGATGGTGGCGAAACATGGACGGAAAAAGAAACGAACTTGCCGGATATACCGATCCGCTGGGCACTTTTCCATCCCGAAAACAATGGGCAGGTGATGCTGGCTACCGAAACAGGTATCTGGGTTACCAATATGATGATGGAAGACGAGACAACCTGGTATCCTGCAAGCGAGGGTATGGCCAACGTGCGGGTGGATATGCTGCGGCTGCGTGAAACCGATAATACCGTATTGGCCGCAACTCACGGACGCGGACTGTTTACGGCTCCCTATGATTTGGATGTGTTTTATGTGGGACAGGAAGAATTTGCTGTGGCAAAGGAAGATGTACATATATATCCCAATCCGGCGTATAATGTGCTTAACATTGAACTGACATCAGATAGCAGAAATGATATTACGGTTTCTATAAATGACATGGCCGGGAGAAGCGTATATAAACAAGTGTATAAAACAGGTGAAGGAACATTCGTGCAGCTTATGGATATCAGCACATTGAAACCGGGACTTTATTTGCTGACAGTAGGGAACGGTAAAGAAGCCACAACAAAAAAATTAATTGTCAATTAAACAATGAACCAATACAGATATGTTGTATCCACTGAAATTTAAACCTGTTTTTAAAGATAAAATCTGGGGTGGACGGAAAATAAAAACCGTGCTGGGCATGGACTACGGAAATCTGCCCAATTGCGGTGAAGCCTGGCTGATATCGGGTGTTAAAGGAAACCAGAGCGTTGTGGAGAATGGTTTTCTGGCCGGAAATGAACTGAATGAACTGGTGGAAGTGTATATGGGCGAACTGGTGGGGGAGAAAGTATTTGAAAAACATGGTAATGAATTTCCGCTGCTTGTTAAGGTGATTGATTCGAACGACTGGCTCTCCATCCAGGTGCATCCTGATGACGAACTGGCAAAAAAAAGAGGTTTGGGCCATGGAAAGTCAGAGATGTGGTATATGCTGGACGCAGACAAAGATGCCGAACTGATCTCCGGTTTTAACCGGAAGATGGATAAAAACGCCTACAAAAGTTATCTGGAAAACAACACACTAAAAGAAGTTTTACATACGGTTAAAGTATCGAAAGGAGATGTTTTTTACATACCGGCAGGGCGGGTGCATGCGCTTGGTCCCGGCTGTTTGCTGGCAGAAATACAGCAAACTTCCGACACAACATACAGGATCTATGACTGGGACAGAATTGACGCAGCTGGCATGAAGCGTGAACTGCATACGGAAGAGGCTCTGGATGCCATTGACTTTAACGAGACAAAAGAATGTAAAACTAAATACAAAAGTAAACTGAACAGTACCGTTACCCTGGTGAACAGCCCGCATTTTGTTACACGCCTTTTATCTGCCAGCAAACCGGTAATTAAAAATATGTACGAGCTTGACTCGTTTATTGTTTACATGGCTGTGGAAGGAGCGTGTCTCTTCAAATATGACGGAGGGGAACTTGGCATAAAAATGGGAGAAACGGTTCTGATTCCGGCTTCGGTTGGCAATCTGATCATCGAACCGGAAGGAAAAGCAAAATTGCTGGAAGTTTTTATGGATCCGGCATTTTAAAGGCATAAATGCAACTTACTGTTACCGGATGTTGTCATTGCTAGTAATTGAAATCAGTAACCTAAAAATTGTGTAAATGAAAAGAATGATCGTTTTAACTGTAATCCTTTTTCTGGGCGTTACCATCTATGCGCAGGAAACATCTGAAAGAAAAAAATTACCCTCGGTAAATATAAAAACCCTCGATGGGCAAACCTTTAACACACAGAATATTTACAACGATGGAAAACCGATTCTGGTCAGTTTCTGGGCATTGTGGTGCAAGCCATGCAAAAAAGAAATGGATGCATACAACGAGAACTACGAAGACTGGCAGGATGAAACAGGTGTAAAAATATATGCCGTCTCCATCGACGATGCCCGTTCTACGGCTAAAGTGCTGCCTTTTGTAAGTGGCAAAGACTGGGAAATGGAAGTATTGCTTGACCCGAACGGTGATTTTAAAAGAGCCATGAACGTCAATATGATCCCCCATACTTTTCTGCTTGACGGAAATGGCAATGTTGTTTATCAGCACACATCCTATTACGAAGGACTTGAAGAGGAACTGTATGAGCTGGTAAAAAAGGTTGCTGCCGGAGAGGATATTTCCAAACACTAAACCGAAGCCAAAACCAATAAATTATGAAAAGAGTACTGTTACTCGTTATGACCGTCCTGATAACAGGATCGGTAGCCAGGGCACAGTTTTCTGAAGTGATTAAAAGATCAGAAGTGCATGGCAGTTTTGAATTTGACGGAGCTTACTATATGGCTGATGAAGGTGTCGGTATCACTGATTCGATGATCAATGGCAGAAACTTCGCATTTAATGGCTTTGGTAAAATCACCTACACGCTGGGTAAATTTTCAGCCGGTTTGCGCTACGAAGCTTATTTACCGCCGCTGGCAGGTTTTGATCCGCGTATCGAAGGCCAGGGATTCCCGAATTTGTGGGCTATGTACACGAGCGAAAGGTTTAGTTTTACCGTGGGCAACTTTTACGAACAGTTTGGAAACGGTTTGACATTGAGAACCTACGAAGAATGGATGCTTGGGTATGATAATTCGCTGAATGGTGCCCGGGTAACTTTTGAACCGGTAAAAGGTTTGTTGCTGAAAGGAGTGTATGGTATGCAGCGGTTTTACTGGACGCCTTACACAAAAAACAGCCGGGGTATCGTAAAAGGATTTGATGCGGAAATGGACTTCAACCAGGTAATCAAAGGCATGAGTGACTCTAAAGTAAGACTCGTACTTGGCGGAAGTTTTGTAAGCAAGTACCAGGCCGACCAGGATCCTCTGTACAAACTACCGCGGAATGTCGGTAATATGGCCGGACGTATGACACTTGGCGTGGGAAGGTTCAACCTGTCAACCGAATACGCCTATAAAATTAACGATCCTTCAGCCATAAATAATATTATTTATAAAGCGGGAGAAGGTTTTCTGGTAAGTGCTACATATTCTGCCAAAGGATTCGGTTTGTATGCTATGTTCAAGCGCTACGATAACATGAGCTATAAATCGAACAGGGCTGTTACGGCCAATGGCCTCGATATCAACTTCCTGCCGCCTAATACCGAAACGCATACTTATATGCTTACTTCGATGTATCCATACAACACCCAACCCAACGGAGAAATTGGTTTTCAGTTTCAGCTGAACTATAAAGTGCCTAAAAAATCGAAACTTGGCGGCAAATACGGTATGGGTATCGCCGTCAACTACTCGCAGGTAAATGATATTGTAAGAGACCCTGTAAATGTTCCGGGAACAGATACTACAGCTATAGATCTTCCGGGAACTGATGGATGGACTTCGCCGTTTTTTAAATTCGGCAAACGTATTTTCTGGCAGGATTTTAATATTGAGATTGATAAAAAATTCTCAAAAAAATTCAAGGGTACACTTACGTACATGTATCAGACGTATGATATAGCCACGCTGGAAGGCCATACCGGTGCCCCGGTTGTATATAGCAATATTGGTGTACTTGAAATGACTTATAAATTTACATCGAAGCAAGCTTTAAGGTGGGAGCTGCAGGGCCTGTGGACAGACAGGGATAAAGGTGACTGGGCTGCGTTACTGGTGGAATACACAGTATCGCCGCACTGGTTTGTTTCCTTTTCCGATCAATACAATTACGGAAACCCTGATGAAGTCAAGAGGATCAACTATTATACAGGGTCGTTTGGCTACACACACCGCACAACACGTATTGCCATTACCTACGGGCGACAGCGCGAAGGAATTGTTTGTGTGGGTGGTGTTTGCAGGGCAGTTCCCGCATCCAGCGGTTTTTATGTTACCATTAGCAGTAGTTTTTAATAGTATATGAATATGAAAATAATTAGAATCATATCAATAATAGCAGCAGTAAGTGTTCTTTTTTACGCATGTGAAAAAATAGAACCACCGTATAAAGAAGACGGAGGAGGTAATGGCGGAGAAGCAGAACAAAAAGTATTGCTTGAAGATTATACCGGGCACGATTGCGTGAACTGCCCAACGGCAGCTATTGTTGCAGAACAACTGAAAGAATTTTATGGGGAAAGATTGGTTGTAATGGCTGTACATGCCGGATTTTTTGCCCGCCCTAAATCAGATATGCCACAGGACTTCAGGACTGAAGCCGGAGAAGCATGGGATGGATTTTTTGGCGTAAGTGCTGCCGGAAACCCGAATGGACTGGTAAACAGGATACAGAAAGCCCCGGGCGATTATATTGTAAGCCCGGCAGAATGGGGATCGGCAATTAGCACCGAAATGGAAAAAGAAGCCAAAGCAAAAATGACCGTCCACAGCGATTTTGAACAAAATACGCTTACATCAACAATTACAACAGAGTTTCTCTATCCTTTGGAAGGAACATATCATGTGCTTCTTTGCGTTACACAGGACAGCATTGTCGGGCCGCAGATGAATAATGATAATAATGTAGGCGATACGCCGAAAATTGAAGAATATGTGTTTATGCACGTGCTGCGTTATACCAATGGTGTGTGGGGCGAACTATTAACTGATGATGATCCTGTAGTGACAGGAAAAAAATATGTTATGGAAGTTACTGTTCCTTTTGAAAGCGAGTGGGTACCCGAAAATTGTCATGTTGTTGCATTTGTCTTCGATCAGGAAACAAAAACGATTGTTCAGGTGGAAGAAACTGACGTAGTGGAATAAGTTATTAGCATAGATAAAGCTAAGGTGCTCCGGATTATTCGAAGCGCCTTTTTTTCTGATTATATCTCACTGTAAAATAGTCATCGTTATCTTTTTTCACCAAATTCCTGCAGCCATCGATACATACCGTTATGAAGGCCGCCGGCATAGCACGCTACGTGTGTCCACTGCGGGTTGAGCAGGTTGTACCGGTGCCCGTATCCTTTGATGCCGCTGTCGATAAGCAGAAGAATGACAATTTCGCGTGGTGTTGCTTCGGGATATCGGGAGGCAATGTTTTCGTTGCCTGTTTTCATGTCTGGAGCAAACCGGACAATACGTTCCATGGGTGTTGAATTGTCACTTCCGTAATGTGCCAGGCCCCAGTCGTGTCTTTCCTGATCTTCCCCGTGTTTTTTAGCGGCTTTATAAATTCCGTAGTCGGGTTGCAGGACGGAGAGGGGTTGCAAATCTTGGAGGTCGTTCATTAAACTTCTGATGGCATGCACTTCTTCTTCGTACTTGTGATAGGCAACAGTATCTACCTTATAAACCGACAGCTTTCCGTTTTGCTGCATGTAGGTTGTTTCAACAGAATACCTGACCTCGCCGGGCCCGTAGATTTCCAGTTCGGCTTCAGCCCTTTTCAGATACGGTCTCAAAATGTTAAGATATTCCTGCGGTTGGCTGCGCACCAGGTTGATCTCGTAGATCATTTGCTTTTCTTCTTCTGTGAGGTAGCTGACACGGGCGGCCGTATTCAATGTACGGGTATGTTGACCCTGGGCAGAGAAATGGATAAGAAATGTGGCGACTACAGTCAGACAGGCAATACGAAGCATAGTAAAATGGTTGGTTTATAGGAGAACGGAAGATAACCGGCAATATTTTATAGATTGATAACCTCAATCAGGAGATTGAGGCTTCAAGCGGCGTAGTCGGGAGACTACGCCGAAGGGAATATAAAATTAAAAACAACCCTCAGCGTAGTCTCCAGACTACGCTGAAAGAAATAATATAATTAAAAATTACCTCAACATAGTCTCCAGACTACGCTGAAAGAAATAATATAATTAAAAATTACCTCAACATAGTCTCCAGACTACGCTGAGTAAGGTTATAATCTTCAGATTATTATGAAATATCCAATTAATATCAATCTTCAGATTATGAAGGGCCTAACAAATCAACTTCCAGTAGGTAATCCATGTTATCACAATAATTACGCGCACTGCTGTATAAGTAATCTTCCGGATTTTCAACAATTCCTGCCTTAACCGGATTTTGATGTGTATAATTCAAACGTTGGTCGATCATCTCATTGGTACTTAGCTCAACAGCATGATTCTCATGGGTCCAGAACTGATATTTTGAGTTTCTCTTGTGTTTCCGGGCGGCAAAAGCCATTTCGTTGAGCAGCCATTTTCTCCGGCTCTCTTTTTCTGTATCTATTAGCTCAAGAATATGGTTGGCCGTGTATTTTTTAAAATCTCTGACAGTATCTGATAATGTACCGTTTTTAGACCGGACAATAAGGTGTATATGGTTCGACATGATTACATATGCAAAAACCTCAAGGTTTTTATTCTTTCTGCAAAAATTCAATGAATCGATGATAATATCCCTGTGTGATTTACGTGTAAAAACATCTAACCAAAAAACTACACGTAATGTGAGAAAATATAAAGCAAACTGGTCTTTTATTTTCCAGGCATCACCCATGATAAAACTTTTAGCTAACTTAAAAAAATAATCTCAATCAGGAGATTGAGGCCCCGGGCGGCGTAGTCGGGAGACTACGCCGAAGGGGAAAAATTAAAAACAAACTCCTCAGCGTAGTCTCCAGACTACGCTGAGGGAAGTTATAATCTTCAGATTATATAAAGAAATGTAAAATATTGAAATGGATCATTCAACTGCCACACAAATCCGTTCGCCCATCAACACATAAGTTTCTAAACCTTTTTGGGTGTTGGCAAGCAAGTCGTTATCTATGAGAATTTTATCTGGTTCGAAAAGCAACACTACTGTTGAACCGCCGAATTTGAAGTATCCTTTTTCTTCACCTTTGGCGACCGTATTTCCTACATAGGTCTGTATGATACTGCCCACCATAGTGGCGCCTACCTCTGCCATTACCACCTTGCCGAACCGGTCGTTTGTGATAACCGTATATTCCCGCTTGTTCAATAAAAATATGTCGGCCATTTCTCGCAGCGCAATCGGGTTGACAGAATAGTAATTACCATCAATCTTTGTTACAGGTAAAACCGTTCCGCTGACAGGAAAATGAAAACGGTGATAATCGTTGGGAGCCAGCCGGATAATGATCAAGCTGCCGTCTTTATAACGGGTAGCCAGTATTGAATCATGAAGGAACGAATACACATCAAACCGGTATCCTTTGATCAGAAAATCTGCATCTGAAACATCGCTCCACGCCATCAGCTTGCCGTCGGCAGGGGAGACGACAACGTTCGAGTCTTTATCCACAGGCCGTGCATTATTCTTCAGTTTGCGGGTAAAGAAATCATTGAATGAATTGAACTCCTGCTTCTCGGCAATGCTCAGGTCAATACGGTATTCTTTAACGAACGGCTGAATTTTCTCTGCCGAAGAGGGTTTGTCCATCATCCGGCCGTATAGGGAAGAAACGAATTTCCTTTTTACGAGCGTGGCCAGCGTGGCTTCTCCCACCGGATTGTTGTAGAGCCATACCAGCCACTTTTCGCCGGCAACTTTTTCTGTTTTCAGTTCGCCGGTCTGCCGGTCAATATAACGGATAGGCCCAGGTTCCTGTGACGGATAGATAGCGAGGCCAAAAATGATGACCAACAGCAGGATAAAAAGGTGTTTCTTCTTGATTTTTCCTATTTTCAACGTTTTATAGCAAAGGGTTTAAAGAAATAAAGCGGTTGCCGTCAAGATAAGAATTATCAAAAACAGCAGTGCATAGGTGTAAGGGTTCCCGAAATTTATTGTCCACCCCATGGTTGGGTCTGATTTAGGAACGGTGATCCTTGGATCTTTCCGGTTAACATAAAAAACGCCTCTCCAGTTGGAGGGGTTTTTATGCATCAAATCATAATTTCTTTTTTCTGATTTCATTTTTCTTCGGTTTACCTTTTAAACTTTTTCTTACCCGAAAACCTGCGGTTCTGAAACGGTCTTCGTTTCCGGGGTTTATACTCGGGGGCTTCGCCCAGCTCTTTCGGCATCTGTGCCTTATGGACCGGATTGCCCAGCAGCTCCTCTATCTCCATAAAGCTCCCCTGCGATTTTTCATCGATCAGTGTAATGGCCACCCCGTCGGCTTCGGCACGGGCGGTACGACCAATGCGGTGGATGTAGTCTTCTCCGTCGTTGGGTACGTCAAAATTAATCACCAGATCGATGTCTTCAATGTCTATGCCCCGTGATAAAATATCCGTTGCCACCAGCACATTGATCCGCCGGGCTTTGAACCCGCGTAGTGCTTCTTCCCTTTTTTCCTGGGTGAGGTCCGAATGAATATCGGCTACTTTGATGCCTTTCTTTTTAAGCGTTGCGCTCAGTTCCTTGGCACTGATCTTCGTCGAACAGAAAATAAGTACGCTCCTCAGTTGTTTCGATTGCAGCAGGTACGAAACCAAAGGTATTTTTTGATTTTTATAAACTACATAGGCGATCTGCAGTATCTTCTCGGCAGGTTTCGACATGGCGATGTTCACCTCTTTTGGTTCCGTAAGTACTTTTTTTGCCAGCGTCCGGATCTTTTGAGGCATGGTGGCTGAAAAGAGCAGGTTCTGCCTTTTCTCGGGCAGGTACGAAATGATCTTCATGATGTCCTCAAAAAAGCCCATGTCGAGCATGCGGTCGGCTTCGTCCAGGATCAGGTATTTCAACTCCGATATGTTGACATAGCCCATAATGAGATGGGCAATCAGCCTTCCCGGAGTGCCAATGATCACATCGGCACCTTTTGAAAGGGCTTTTTTCTCCTGTGCGAACGAGGTGCCGTCGGTACCACCATATACGGCAATGGAACTTACCGGTGTGAAATAGGAAAACCCTTCCATCTGCTGGTCGATCTGCACTGCCAGTTCACGCGTAGGAACAATGATCAGCGCTTTTACCTGGTGGCTGTTTTGTTCGCTCGTAATGATCTTATGGATTATCGGCAGTAAAAAAGCCGCTGTTTTTCCCGTTCCTGTCTGCGCCGATGCTATCACATCATGCCCTTCCAGGATCATGGGTATTACCTGTTCCTGCACGGGTGTAGCTTTCTCGAAGCCGATAGCTTCAACGCCTTCCTGTACCCGTTCGTCAAATGAAAATTCTTTAAAATCCAATGCTTCTCCTCCAGTTTAATTTTTGAACGTGCAAATTTACATGAACAAAAGATACAAACGTGCTATAATTCCTAAAACTTCGGTTTTCGTCCCGGTGTATAAGGCGCTTTCAGTTTATCCAGTTCGTCATCCAGCATATCCAGCTGGTTGCTGATGTCTGTCAGCTGGTCGATAATTCCCGGCAAAGTGTCTTTCAGGATCTCATAGTTTTCCTTCTGTGTGGCTGTCGGCGCCGATGTTGACTGCCAGACGCCTGACAGAACGGCCCACAGGCGGTTGCTCAGCGGTACGGGTTCAGGAGGCACTTCTTCCTGGCTGGCTTTGGCTGGTGTTCCTGCAAATAGGAAATCAATGTCGTCCAGTGTATTTTTGATGTCAGCCGCTTCGTTTTTCATCTCCACCGTGGCTAAGTTCGACTGTTGTAAAGCCTGACGGATGTAAGCGGTTTTTGTGCTCAACTCTTCGTGGTATCTTTCAATGTCGTTGATCACCCGCCACAGGTCGGATACTTTATCGTAAAAAGCCACCATTTCTTCCCGGTTCTCAGCGGGCAGCGTGGTGTTCTCCAACACATTGGCGCTGAAAGCTACCGGACCTGCCAGCGGAATTTCCTCTCCGTTGTGTAGCATGCTCAGCTCCACGGTATAGGTGCCCGGCAAAGCCATCATACCACTGCCGTTGTCTTTCATCGGGTCAAACTTTTTGTCTTTGACGGATACTCTTGCGGGTTTTCCGTAGCGCAAATTCCAGGTAGTTCGGCTGATGCCTTTCGAGGCATTTTTATACAGCTTACGGGCTACGGTTCCGTTTTTGTCTTTGATGGTAAATACAAGGTAAGGGCCCGTTTCCCGTTTTTCGGCATCCAGTTGCTCTTTGGTGGGCTGCGGGATGGGCTGGCCCTCCTTGAACAGTTTTTTCTCCTTTTCCAGCCGTTGCGCTTTCAGCGTTTTCGGCACCTCTTTTATGTAATAGGTAAAGGTGGCTCCGAATGGTGGGTTGGGCGCATGATAAACGCCCGATCCTGTGTTATAACGGCTGTTTTGCTCCATGTACATCAGGGCGTCCTTTACGGGAAATATCAAAGCATCCGAATTGTTTAGCTTGTCAGCCGTCACCTCACGCAGGGGCGTGTAGTCGTCCAGGATATAAAAGCCGCGTCCGAAGGTGGCGATCACCAGATCGTTTTCTTTTTCCTGTATGGCAATGTCCCTCACCGGAATGTCGGGCAGGCCTCCGTTCAGTTTGATCCATTGCTGTCCGCCGTCCACCGAAAAGTAAAAGCTGAATTCGGTACCCGTGAACAGCAGGTCTTCATTCACCGGATCCTGCATGATGGTGTGCACGCTGCCGTTTTCGGGCAGGTTGGCGGCAATGGATGTCCAGGTGGCGCCTTTGTCGGTGCTTTTCAGCAGGTAGGGTTTGAAGTCGTCGCTTTTGGTGTTGTTGAACGAGGCAAATACCACGTTCTCGTCAAAACGCGAAGGGAAAATATCGCTTATGTAAGTATATTCGGGAACGCCCGGAAAGCTGGTGGTCTTTTTCCAACTTTGTCCGCCGTCGTCACTCACCTGTATCACGCCGTCATCGGTGCCGGCAAACAGCAGTCCTTCTTTTACCGGTGATTCGGCAAACGAAACAATGGTGCCCCACTGCGAGGTGGACACATCTTTAGCCACGGCATTGGCGGGCCAGTATTTGCCCATTACCTTGAATTGGTTACGGTCTTCGTTGCGGGTCAGGTCGCCGCTGATCTCCGTCCACGAGTTGCCGCGGTCGTCGGAGCGGAACACCTTGTTGGCACACATGTAAAGCCGTGTGCTGTTATGCGGACTCAAAATAAATGGTGCATCCCAGTTCCAGCGGTAGGTGAGTTCATCCTTTCCGGGCACGGGTTTGATCTTGATCCGCTCGCCCGATTTGCGGTCGTAGCGGAAGATGTTGCCGTACTGATAAGCTGAATAGAC
>Ga0209834_10000948_pt1 | contig 16876 bp, 12 predicted proteins | sample Mar14236cmmetaG_FD_184134 | JGI IMG/M metagenome (GOLD analysis project Ga0209834, IMG submission 184134) | Marine hydrothermal vent microbial communities from Guaymas Basin, Gulf of California to study Microbial Dark Matter (Phase II) - Marker... ...
GCCGAGATAGATTTCAGAAATGAATGGCGTATATCTCCCGATGAATTACTGATCGGCACAGCCGGAAGACTCTCATCCGAAAAAGCACAGACCGATCTAATCAGGGCCTTTGCCCTCATTCCCGAAGATATCCGCGGCCGTTGTAGAATGGTAATAGCCGGGAACGGTCCGGAGCGTGACAGCCTCCTGTCCCTGGCCGCCGATTTGAAGCTCGGCGATAAATTGATCCTGCCGGGATTTATCCGTGATATGCGCTCATTCTATAAGGCAATCGATATTTTCTGCCTTCCCTCGCTTACCGAAGGTTCCCCGCTGACCGTTCTGGAGGCGGCCGCATCCTGTAAACCCATCGTGGCAACCGAGGTCGGCTCGCTGAAAGAGCTTATAAATGATGGTGATGATGGTCTTCTTGTTGCACCGGGAAACACTGATGAACTGTCCACCTGTTTAAACAAATTAATCATCTCGCCGGAAATACGTAAATCAATGGCCAAACAGCTTAATAATAAATTGAAAGCCGATTACAATATTGAAGCCTGGGCACGCAAAATATTTAGCACTTATGAAGATATCTTGGACAAATAGGTAACTTTAATTGGATTTTAATTATGACGTTTGTATTTTGGATATCGTTTTTAATGCTGATATACGTATTTTTTATCTACCCGGCTTTGATACTTATTATGGGACGGAAAAGCAAACGCGCCGAAAAAGACATGACCATTCTGCCGAAAGTGACTCTCCTGATTTCAGCCTACAATGAGGAAAAAGTCATAGCTGAAAAAATCAAAAACTCGCTTGCCCTTGATTACCCTCATGATCTTTTCGAAATAATTGTTGTATCCGATGGTTCTACCGATCGGACCAATAAAATTGTATCGGGTATTGAGGATCCTCGTTTGAGATTTTTCAGTTATCCCGATCGCGGGGGAAAAGTAAAGGCGCTTAATACCGGATTCGAATACATTACAGGTGACATTATTGTCTTGACCGATGCCAATGTGATTTTTCAATCCGATGCAATTAGAAAATTGATCGCAAAATTCGCAGATGAATCAATAGGCTGCGTGGTGGGAAATGTCATTTTGATGACAGCTGAAGGCAATGCCACAGCGGAATCCATATACTCGCGATATGAGAAAGCAATCCATACTGCCGAGGGAAACTGGAAAACAATGATTACTGTGGATGGCGCCATGTATGGCATTCGTCGTGAGTTTATTACAGCGATGCCGCCCGATACCATAACCGATGATTGGTACCTGGCGACAGCCGCATTGATTAAAAATAGACGCATAATCTATGAGCCGGATGCCATCGGATATGAACAAGCCGCCAAGTCAATTTCTGGTGAATTTACTCGAAAAATACGGATGGTAGCCGGAGGTTATCAAACTGCCTTTAGAAGGGCCGCTGTTTTTTTCAATCCGTTCCATCACCCCAAGGTCAGCTTCATGTTCACTTCACACAAATTGCTTAGATGGATGGCATCGATATTTCTCGCTCTTGCCTATATTTCGAGTCTGATTCTGGCGTTTTCAAATGATCCTTTATACCTGATACTTGTTCTCTGTCAAAGTCTGTTTTATATGATTGCGCTTTTGGGATACCTGTTTAGGTCAGTACTAAAATCCGATTTTTTCAATATTCCATACTATTTTATGGCAGCCAATTGGGCTTCCCTGTTGGGACTGGTTCAATTTCTCTTGAGACGGCAGAAAGTAACCTGGAAACCGGGGCGACACTGAATAAAAATAGACCGCATAGTATCAAGAACATGGATGGCTAATGAGGTGACTTAATCGGTTGTTTTATAATAACATTTTAACCTATATCGGTGTAAATTGCGGTCATATCAGATGAAATAAGGCAGTCGACACCCGGGCGCAAAAAGTATGTAAGGTTTATGATGACTTATTGAGTTAGTTAGTAATCCTAAATATGGTGCAGATGTAAGGAAAGAGTATATTTGTGATTATTGGCGATGGAAGAATTGTAAAACAAATGACATTTAAGATAATTATAATGGATCATCAGACCGGATACACTAATCCGGATGATAGAACAGGTATTCAATGCTGATCTTTGAAATAATATTCTGGATAATACTGTTTTCGGTTTTTTGGACCTATTTGGGTTACTATTGTTTCCTCTGGATAATTGCCCGAATCAAAAAGCAAAAAACTGAGGACAATCTCATTTTCCCAAAAGTCAGTATAATAATTACCGCTTACAATGAAGAAGACAATATTAAAAGAAAAATTGAAAATTCCCTCTCTCTCGATTATCCGACGAAGAATTTAGAAACGATAATTGTGTCCGACGGCTCGACTGATCGAACCAATGAAATCATAAAAGCATATGGCGAAAAGGGTATTCGCTTGCTGGCTTTGCCCGACAGAAAAGGCAAAGACCGCGGTCAGGGAAAAGGAGTATCGATTTCCAATGGAGATATCATCATTTTGACCGATGCCGCCACTTTTCTGGAAAAGGATGCCGTCAGGAATATCGTCCGCCATTTCTCCCAACCGAAAGTAGGATGTGTATCGGGGGTCGATAAAATAATTGAAAACGGACAGGGCAACTCCGGTGAAGGAGCCTATGTAAGATATGAAATGGGACTGAGATCACTGGAAAGTCAGGTTAGTTCGCTTGTTGTTGTCAGCGGATGTTTTTTTGCCGTGCGCAGGGAATTATGTGACGAATGGCAGGATGATTTGACAAGCGATTTCTATTTGCCTATCATCACCCGCATGAGAAATTTTCGGACGGTACTAGACTGTGAAGCCGTTGGGTATTATGGCGTTGTCGATGATCCGAAAAAGGAATTTGAACGGAAGGTTCGTACAATCGTCAATGGTCTGCGGGTTCTGATTCGATTTAAGACCATATTAAATCCTTTTGCTTACGGGCTTTATGCATTCCAGGTATTCAGCCATAAATTATTGCGATGGCTGGTTCCCTTCTGTCTTATTCCATTGTACGGTATTAACATTGCGCTTCTGGATCATTCCATATTTTATCAATTATTTTTTACCGGCCAGACTCTTTTTTATCTGGCGGCAGTAATATCGATATTCTTGTCAGGAGCCCGAAATGTGACGGCCCTGAAAATCCCTTTCATCTTCTTGATAAGCAATTTCGCCGCATTGGTGGCCTGGATCAAATTGTTGAGCGGCAATCAGTATAGAGTATGGGAGCCGACAAAAAGATAGAGAAATTAAAGACTGTAACAAAATGACAAATAACAGTAAAATTACGTCGCCTTCAAAATGGCCGGATCAGGCCGTACCATTATATCCCGATGGAAAAAAATTTGCTTTCTCGATAATTGATGATACTGATGAAGCTACACTCGAAAATATCAGGCCCGTTTATGATTTTCTCCACAATCTGGGCTTGCGAACAACCAAAACTGTCTGGGTCCTGCCGGCTGTTGATACTGATGCCCGGCCAAACAGAGGTGATACAATTGAAGATACTGATTATCTCGAATATATATTAAAACTCAATAAATGGGGCTTCGAAATCGCCTTTCACGGTGCCCGGGGAGGAGATTCGACACGTCAGGAAATCATAAATTCGCTGGAGATATTTAACGACACAATCGGCTATTATCCCAGAATTCATATTAATCATTTTATTAACAGGGATAACCTTTACTGGGGAGCAGATAAACTGGATTGTTTGCCTCTGAAGCTTCTGTACCGACTGTTTTATGACAGGAAAAAATACTCTGGTCATAAACCCGATTCAGAATACTTCTGGGGTGATATCGCCAAAAAGCATATTGAATATTCTGTCAATTTCAGTTTTCATAATATAAATATCTTAACGATAAACCCGGCAATCCCATATCATGATCCGCGACGGAAATATGTCAACTTATGGTTCCACACTTCCGATGGCGGTTCTGTAACCTCATTTAACAACTTATTGTCAGAAGACAACCTGGATCGATTGGAAAGAGAGAATGGAGTCTGTATTGTATATACACACTTTGGCAAACAATTTTGCAAAAATGGCGAGTTGAATCAAATGACCAAAGAGCGGCTGCAGGATCTGGTATCGCGTGATGGGTGGTTTGCGCCGGCGAGCGAAATACTTGACCATCTGAATCGCAATCGCACCGGACCGATTGAACTGAGTAATTTGAAAAGGATTCTGCTTGAACTCAAATGGCTAATTGAGAAAATCATCCATGGATCATCATAATTACAAATGGCATCAATGTATATTTGTTTTGATGAATATTTTCAATAATAAAATATATTTAACTATGACAATTCAACCATTATGATTTCAATACTTCACATTGTCCTCTCGACCGTCACCGGCGGTATGGAAAATTTTATCTATAATCTGGCGACGATAGCGGATCTGGGGAAATACCGGATGTCAATCGGATGTTTGCAGGAGATCGGCTACCTTTCCGAGAAAATGGCGAAACTGGGAGTCGAAACCCAACTCGTTAATAAAATGATCCCCGGATTTTCCATCATTTATCCGCGTCAATTGATAAAATTCATTAAAAATAATAACTGCCGGATTGTTCATACGCATTCGGGATGCTGGCCCAAGGTCGCCGCCGCCTGCGCCCGTATTCCCGACGTCAAACTCCTGTACACCGAGCACGGCCGCAGCTATCCGGATAACCGGCTTACCGTATGGCAGGATAAAATTGCCTCGCATTATACTGATACGGTGGTCGCTGTAAGCCAATCCCTGAGGGAGTATTTGATATCAAAAGTCGGTGTCCCCGATTCTAAGGTGATAACCATAAATAACGGTATCGATACCGAAAGGTTCAAGCCTTCACCGGAAAGAGCCGCAATTCGAGAAGAACTGGGTTTGACTGATTCGGAATTCGCGGTGGGCGTTGTCGCCCGCCTGGCCCCGGTTAAAAATCACCGCTTTCTGATAAATGCCTTTCGGCAGGTCGTAAAAAATAATTCACGCGCCAGACTGTTCATTATCGGGGATGGCCCTTTACGAGCTGAACTTGAAGAATTGACTGCTTCATATGGGCTTGAAAAAAACATTTCTTTCCTGGGCGATAGAAACGACGTTCCCAGAATACTGGCCGGACTTGATGCGGCCGCCCTAAGTTCCCTCAGCGAAGGCATCAGTCTGACAATTCTGGAGGCGATGTCATGCGGTTTACCGGTTGTGGCAACAGCGGTTGGAGGAAATTCAGAGATCATAAAAAATGGGCAAAACGGTTTTTTGGTCGATACTGATAATACGGCAGAATTAGCTGATAAACTCTCTTTACTGGGGAATAATCCTGAACTCAGGGCGCAAATGGGCCGCGATGCCCGTGATAATATTATGTCTAAATGGTCTCTGAGTAAAATGAATGAAAGATATCAGGGATTATATGATCAACTGCTTACCAAAAAATGATTCAGAGCGACGAGCAAAAAAATTTATGATTCCCACACATTCTCTCCCGACCGCTATGAAAATGAAATACTCCGCTATGACAAAGATGGCCGACATAACCGGTCTTTCATCAACAACAAGACCGGCGAGAGGATTTTAGCATGGAATTAAAAGGCCATGTCCTTTCAGGACTAAAATGGACCGCCGGAGTTAAATTTTTCACTCAGATTGTCAACTGGACGTTTACCATCATTGTCATACGGTTATTACAGCCGAATGATTACGGCTTGCTGGCCATGGCGACAATCTTTACTTCATTATGCCTGTTGCTCAATGAGATGGGACTTGGGGCGGCTATTGTCCAAGCCAGGCAATTGACAGAAAATATACTCCGTCAGGCACTTGGCTTAATAATTCTCCTGAATAGCATTATAGTTATTACCCTGTTTTTTTTCGCGCCCTTTATAGCTGACATATTTGATGAACCTCGTCTGTCAGATATCACCCGAGTCCTCTCTCTGCAATTTCCCATTATGGCTTATTATGTAGTCCCCAACTCCCTGTTGATTAGAGAGATGAAGTTCAAGTCGATTTCGCTTGTGGGAATCTTTGCTGAGCTATCAAACGGTATTTGTACTTTGACTCTGGCGTGGTTTGGATTTGGCGTTTGGTCACTGGTTATCGGGACAATAATTCGAGTAGTGGTATTATGTATAGGAATAAATATTGTAAGTCCGTTTATACGATGGCCGTCGTTTAATTTCAGCGGCTTCACTGAACTCGCAAAATTCGGCGGCCTTATCTCAGTCCAAAGGGTTCTGTGGTATTTCTATTCACAGGCCGATGTGTTTATAATTGGAAGAATTTTAGGGTCAACCATCCTGGGTTATTATTCAATCGCAATGCATATTGCCTCCCTGCCCCTGCAAAAAGTCGGCTCGATTTTCAGTCAGGTCGGCTTGCCCGCTTATTCCAAGTTACAGGATGATCCCGGGGCGGTGTCGGACTACGTTTTCAAGGTGAGTCGTTTATTGGGAGTCATTGGATTTCCGATTTTCTTTGGTATATCCAGCATATCCCCGGAACTGGTGACTATCGTGCTTTCCGAAAAATGGCTGCCCAGTATTCTTCCACTGCAACTGCTAAGCCTTATCATTCCTTTGCGAGCCCTGAATGTTTCTTTTACTCCGGCCGTCAATGGAATCGGACGTCCCGATATTATAGCCAATACTCTTGGCGTGGCATGCGTAATTATGCCGGTTGCCTTCCTAATTGGGGTCAACTGGGGATTGACGGGAGTAAGTATTGCCTGGATTGTCGGATACCTGGTATGGTTTATATATTTACTAATTAAAGTATTGCCGGTTCTCGGATTGAAAATGAAAAAATTCTTCAGGGCCCTCTATCCATCATTTATTTGTGCGACAACAATGTATGCCTCAATATATGCCTGCCGAATGGTTTTGAATTACTGGCAGTTTAGTCCGATACCCACATTGTCCATTCTAATTTCTTGCGGAGTTATTATTTATACTGGACAAATGTATATAATATTTAAGAAAGTCTGTAAAGACTGCTTATCCATGATACAGAAAAAAGCAATAATATGATTTACCCGCATTAAATGTATATATTTTTGTGTTTTAGCACTAGTTGAGCAATATATTGGCATATGCGTAATGTATTTTATAACAAGGGGTTAACTTCGCCTTGGTTGAGCTAAGCGATTGGCCTGTATTGCCGATAAACAGTAATATGGTAAATCGGAAGATCGGGGGGATACAATAGCCCATTACCAGTCATAGACTTGCAAGAAATATATATTTAAGTGGCATGTTTTTTGTTTATTAATATATTTCCGCCGTAGTTAGTATAAAATAAAAGCTTAATTTGAAGGGCAACAATTATGAGATATTTCCCAGCATTGAACAGGCGTAAAATGATATTTGCTGGAGTCTTAATGACCTTGATATTTGCAATCTTCAGCTCCGATGTTTTTGCAATTGGAGGCCCTGGAGATACAACATGGACACACTTTAAACATATACGGAATGCCGCAATAACATATTCAGCTTCTACTGTCAATGTTGCCGGGTTTGTTGCACGTAAATATGATCTGGATATAAACCCAACCGGTGCTTTTCTAACCGCCATAGATAACGAAGGCACAAATATAAAAAGATTGCGATATACAGGATTATCAAGTTACTCAAGTGTTGATCCTCCTCTTCTAACTGCATTCTGTACAGATCGGGGATATGACTACGATTCAATGTTTATGTGGGTAAATGCTGACAGCACAGTTGAACTGAGCGGTATTGCCGCGGCCGGATCACCCTGCACTGACGGAACGGTTATCACTACTGGAGGGAATCCCCTTGAATACTGTGGGTGGGCCAGTTATCGCAAAACGCCGGATTTCCGCCGGACGGAAGTCTGGGAGTATTGTATCTATAAATATTTTGACAAAATGGGAACTGTCTACGACGGTATAATGGAAGACGAGGCCACATTCTATTATCATCCGGTCTGGGATTATTATCAGTCTATGATGTGTTTCCCGTTTAAACCAAATGTCTGGGTGCGGGGTTCACCTTCCGCTATCACCGGGTGGGAAGGTTATACCCATGATGAAATTCGCGATAGCCTGCAATATTTAAAACAATATGGTTGGCTGCCGAAATTGATGGATACTTTATATGCTATGGATAAACTCCGTTTTTCCAATCCTGCGGCATATGGTGTAAAAAATTCTGATGTTATAGACGATTGTATCATCACCGGCACTGGAGTTCTGCTTGGAGAAGGCATGACTCTTCGGCCACTTTATACTAATTTCCACAATGCGGCCTGGGAGGTTATGGATACCATTGCCACTTCTGATAGCGGTTATGCAACTGTATGGGTGGCAATTAGATCAATTGACTCCGTTGCATTGGGAAGCTGGTCGCGATGCATGCAGGAAAGACTAACCTGGTACTACATGGCGGCCGATTACAGTCATTTTTATTTTATGGTCACCGGGCTTGAAAGCTGGTTAAGACCTAACGATTGGGGAAGTGTTACTGACAGCCTTTACAAATGGTCGCCCCTTTTTGAATACGACGTGGGGCAGCCCGATAGCACCAGATATATCTTCGCATCCGGCACTGACGGGGCGGGACAATCTTATACTCTGTATCGGCGTGATTATACCCGATCCGACGGCAAAGACGTGATTATGCTTTATCGGCGGGCCCAGGGTTCGAATTATGGTTCATCCTCGGGTGTGACGGTCGATCTCGGCGGCGATTTCAGACAACTGCAGGAACACAAGGAACCGGGGGTTACCACATATACTTATCTCGACTCAGTGGTTAATACCGCGACTATCAGGAACTGCGAAGGCATGATCTTTATTGCCGACGAAGCGACCCCGCCCGATTCCATACCGCCGGCCGATATTGATGACCTCGGGCTGATGGAGGCTTACCCGGGCGATAATCACGGCGAGATAGTCCTTAAATGGTATGCTTCGGGCGATGACGGTACCGAAGGAAATGCCCATCACTATCAGATAAGATATTCCAGAAATCCAATCGACGAATCAAACTGGTCGTTGGTCCAGCTTGTACAGAACCCCCCGGCGCCGGCGCCGCCGGGAACGCAGGAGACTTTTGTCCTGAATTGCCCGCTGGAAGGAGAAACTTATTATGTCGCCATCCGGGCATACGATGAAAAGTATAATCCCTCCCCCGGCATTTCCTCATTCCCGGTTTCATATTCGGCGGGAATAAAAGTTCCGCAGACAATTACAACCGTGGCAGACCCGGACAACGGGTCTGTCACTGTAACCTGCCGGACAGTCGATTCGTATATGCCAATCTCATACGAGTTTGCCCTCGACACAAACCTCCAATTAACCGGTGCGGCACACCAGACCCCGGGCCAATATTACAGTGACACTTCCGCCGGATATTTTGATTTGTCTCCGGATCTTCAATATTTTTGGTCCTGTCGGGCGATTGCCGCCGATCAATCCGATTCAAGTGATTGGTCAAATCCCAGAGGATTTACTCTTATGGACGGCGAAACGATTCCGGTCTTGGCCTTATCTGACATGATCAGTCCCGCCGAAGGTGATATTCTGCTTGATGACAGGCCGGTGTTCTCCGTGAATTACGTGTCCAATCTTGTAAATGTCTTTTTTCAGATAGACGAAGACCCGGGATTTGTCTCCCCTATAGAATCGGGAGCCGTTGCCGTAACACCGGGGGATATAACCACCTGGCGGCCTGAATCTGGCCTGGATCTGGGATTGTATTATTGGAGTGTCAGCGCCGACAATAATTCATGGACCCCTCCGGTCAGCTTTGTTATCGCATCTCCCGATATGGCGCTCGAAGATATCGAACTTGTCCCTCACCCGTATCCGAATCCCTTCAGCCTGTCGGAAACATCCCATGCATATTTCACTAACCTCCCGGCCGGTTCGATTATTCACCTGATGACGGTCTCCGGCAATACAGTGAAAGAGCTGAGAAGTGAAACCGGTGAAAGCGTCGAATGGGATGGAACAAATGAATCGGGCAACCTGGTAAGTTCCGGTGTTTATCTCTGGTTTCTGGAGGGAACTGATCACAATGGCAAATTGATCGTTATCAGATAAGAAATTTTCTGACTTTCAAAGATAATAATTTTAATCGCTTAAAAATATATAATCGTTATTGATAACGCCGGCATGCCTGTTGTCCAAAATAATCTCAGGATGTCAAATTGATCTATTATAATTTTTGTAACAATATCGCGACAATTCTTTCCGCGGTCTTGCCGTCCCATAAATCCGGAATCCGCCCCTTCTTTCCACGTCCTTCAAGGATTTGATTCGCAGCCTCAAGCACTTTTTTCGAATCGACACCGGTAATTATGTTACTTCCGATTTCCACTGTTATTGGACGTTCCGTATTGTTTCGCATTGTAATACAGGGGATATTGAGATAGGTGCTCTCCTCCTGTATACCACCCGAATCGGTTAATATAAACCTGGCCTCCGACTGCAATTTGAGAAAATCAAGATATCCCAGCGGATCGATCAATTTCAGTGCGCCCGGATTGACATTATTTAATAATCCGAATTCTTCGAGGTTTTTCCGAGCCCGGGGATGGCAGGGGAAAATGATGGGGATTCTCTCCCCGATTTTATTGATGACAGTCAATAATCCTTCGAAAATCTCTTTATTATCGACATTTGCGGGCCGATGAAGGGTCATGGCAACATATTCTTTTGGTGACAAAGACAACTTGGATAATATGTCGGATTGTCCGGCCACCTCATAATTATTGATCAATGAATCAATCATTATATTACCGGTAAAGAATACTTTGTCCTTATGGATGCCCTCGGCTTCCAAATTCTCCAGACCGGATTTCTCGGAAACAAAAAGCAAATCGGATAACCTGTCGGTGACAATTCTGTTTATCTCCTCCGGCATTGTATTATCAAAACTCCTTAGTCCCGATTCAACATGTCCCAATCGGATATCCAGTTTTGCCGCAACGATTGCAGTCGCAAGAGTCGAGTTGACGTCGCCGAAAACAATCACAAAATCCGGTCTGTTTTTCATGAATTCCTGCTCCAGTCCGAGCATGATTTTCGCAGTCTGCTCCGCGTGCGTTCCGGATCCAACCCCCAGAAAAATATCGGGCCTGGGCATTTTTAATTGCTCAAAAAACATCTGAGATAAATTATGATCGTAATGTTGGCCGGTGTGAATCAATCGCGGACTGAAATGGTCGGGGTGTCTTCCCAACTCCGCTACAAGAGGTGCCGCTTTCATGAAATTGGGACGCGCTCCCACAACCAGATCAATATGTTTTTTCATAATATTGATTTATATCCTTATATGATATTAAACAGAAAACTCAAAGTCCATTTCGATTAAGACAAGGCGCGATTCAACCGCCATATTTCATCATCGTCTGAAATCGACCATCATTTTCAATGCCTGTCATTATTATATCTAATAATCATTATCGACATTATCTGTCAAACATAAAACAAACGGCCTTCCACAATAATTATTTGAGAAAAAACAAAAATAGCGAAAAACAGTCAGGCCATAATAATCAACCGGATCCATTCCCAATTATTCCCTCGAATTATTACGGTTCCTCAGAACCTTGATATCCCCGGAAACCAAAAAACTGCCAAACAAAAACTTCATTCGATTTTCATTTTGATTGAAAACACCCTCTTTTGTACAAAAAAAATAGCGGTGCAGGGACTTGAACCCCGGACACGTGGATTATGATTCCACTGCTCTAACCAGCTGAGCTACACCGCCATCTAAACTATGAGCCAAACAATCTAATATATTTACGAATATTGTCAAGAAATTTCAAGCCTGTCGGAAGCCGTTTCACGCCCCAAACACCGCTTGACCGCATCCTCGATCTGGTTGAGATCGACACAGGTGTTCTTGCACGGGCCCTCCGGTCGACGGTTGGGGAAACCAATCACCGGAATATGCGTGTTTACATCCTTGAATCCCGAAAGTAAATCGCGCTCGCAGGCGATGGCGATTATCATCTCCGGCCGAATCTCATTGATTTTTCTTCTAGCCTCGGTGCCGCCTCCGACCGTCGCCATATGAAATCCGTAATGGTCCCTCAACGCTCTCAGATCCTTGAAATTTTCTTTGGTCAAACAACGCGGCAACATCAATAATAGCCGATCCGGTTCGGTGCGGCGCGCCTTGGATCTTATTATAAGATTATGGACTTTCAAAAACGAGTTGGTCAGCCGGTCCCGGGAAATACCCAGCACCCGCCCGACAGTCATCACCAGATCCAGAAGTTTGTTTACCAGATGCGGAATTACTATTAACCGCGTAATCGGTCTGCGCGCTATCGCCGCCCCGACAAACAATAAAAGCCATAATGCCAGGACTCCCGCAAAGACAAGGAATACCCCCGAAAATAATTTCGGAAGAAATGAACCGGCCGACATAAGCCTCGGATATATAAGCCATAGAAATAAAGCGGCGCCAAAAATCAATACCGCGGTGGACAGAATCGCCAGCCCCAGAAAAACCCGGTAATCAGCCTCGGTCGATTCCGGCTGAGTCGTGCCGTCCCAGTCTATCCATTCATCGCCAAGCTTGCGATCAGGCTTATTCGATCTTGCTTCCTTATCTGTCATGTGTAAAATATAAGCAGTTCAATCCAAAGGTCAACTTTACATATTTATATTTTACGATGACAATAAGCAAAAATCGAATTCCGCCCCTGAAAAATCGCATTAATTGTATTTACGGATAAATCAATCTCAATCAAATATTTGATTATCGCTGGAATATCAAATTCACACAGAAAAATAATATGAGCGTCGAAAAAATCACCCAAAATGATAAAGGAGCCGTTGCCTCACTCAACGGCTCCTTATCCCCACCTCAAGTACCCTTCACCGCCATACTATATGTAAAGAGTAACTAACTTCACTGCTTTTATATAACAACTGATGTGCCAAAATTTAACACATACGTAAAAGTATCCGTAATCGCTATAATAACAACATGTTATGCGCTGATTGGCGCGTAATAATAATCAATCGAACAATATATAAAACGCAATAATTGCGCCTCTTAAGTCCTTGCGAGTTGGCAACACCGCCACTAATGTTTTTAACAACAACAAGATATACACCACATAAACAATTCGGCACATTTTAGCAGATATTATATTAACCGCCGTATATGCGCCGTTTTCGCGCCCTAAATGATACAAATTCCTGATTTGTCACCGGCAACGCCGCAGAAATTATCGGTCTGCAATACCGCAGCTACCGGGACTCTATATTAACGAAATGTTGTGGATTCACCTCCGAAAAATCTTTACCTCCTGAATATCCTCAGAAGCCTTTCCAACACATATAACGGTTTCCTGACATCGTCACACTTAGTAATAATAAGACTTGACAATTAATATCCAGTTTAGCATGTTAAGTATATATCATCATTACAAATACCGATCATAGCGAAAATCGAGAGGAGAACTGCATGAAAAAGGCATTGATTGCTTTTGGATTGACGCTGATTGTTATATCCGGGGCCCGGGCCCAGGAAATAAAAATCGGCGCCGGTGCATTCGGGGGCGTAAATATTCCCATTGTGCAACAGGATCAGGATATGGGAACAGCCTTTGGAATCAGGGGGCGAATAGCATTTAAGCCCATTATAGTCATCGAACCCAATATCACCTTCGGAAAATGGGGAGAACCGGGTGATGTTGACGGTTACGAGCTGGGAATCGATGGCTCAAAAATCACCTCCTTCGGTGTGGATGTGGCCGTCGGCGGTGCCCCGGGTGTGCCCGGATTAAAACCGATTATCTTTGCCGGAATCGGTATCTATTCAATCAAAAATGACGACACCGACTTCGATGAAAGCAAACTTGGTTTTGACGGCGGCCTGGGATTGATGATTGGAGCAATGCCGTACCTTGATATTGATATTCGCGGCACGCTTATGATCGCTACCCAGGAAGAAGGCTCCAAGAAGGCCGCGATCATTACAGGCGGATTAACCTATTACTTCGGCGCCGGACAGTAGGAGGTGATGACAATGAGTAAAGCAAAAATATTATTGGTTCTTGCATCAGTACTTCTGATCGCGATTGCCTTCTCGGGATGTAAATACATTATATCCGGGACATTTGTCATCGTCGAAAATATAGAATTTACGGCCGGGTCCGGTTTCTATTTTTATCAGGTCGATATTACCGACGAAGAAGACTGGGATGAGCATAAAGACGACATCGACTTTATCGATGCGGTCGGGGTGGAGTTCTATATTACCAGCACCGAGGCAACCGATGTCACTTTCAATGCCTATGTCGATGATTATTCCGGAATTGGACCCCTCCCCGCTTCCATTCCATCGACAGCCACATTAATCATTGACGGCCTGACCGTTCCGCCGGGAGAGACTGTAATAACCTACAAAGAGTCACTTTCCTTCCTGACCGGAATCGACAGGCTGAAAGAACTGGTTAAATTGGGAAGATTCGATTATTACGGAACAAGCACCGGTAATGACGGTAATACTTTCGTCATTGACAGCGGTAAGGTAATCATTACTTTTTCCGCCAGTTAGAAATTGACAGCTGATAAAGTCCTGTAACATAAGCCCGATACTGCGGCAACACCGCAAATACCGGGCTTATTATATAGTCTGCTATCATTGAACTCTTGACCGTCGGAGCCTTTCCTATGATTTTTCTTTTTAATTTATTGGAATGAAGCAGGTTATAAAATGCGCCAAATTTAGATTTTCGCATACTATAAAAATTCCGGCCCGCCTCTTATTCCCCATTCTTCGTTGGTGATTTATAATCTGTTATTGTATTTAATGTTACAAATCCTGATATGATTAATATTTTGTATTCCAAAAACTTCTAAATGACCGTTGCCCCGCCCTTATCCCGAAAATAACAATATTCCGCTTTCAGAATCACCGGCCAAAAATGTTTAGTAAACTGTAAATATTTATATAATATAATGTTATTGTCGGATTTATAGATTATTATATCCAGTATGACCGGTGTCATATAATTTTTTTTGATTTTCAACACCTCATATTCAAATTTCGCTTGACATCAGCACCGTATATGATTAAATAGGACAGCTTTATTAAACTTTTTATAGGCTTTTGCTAAACCTATGAGAATGGAGATCGGACAGAAAATAAAGGCTTTACGGCTGGCTTCGGAACTGACACAATCCGAACTGGCCGCCCGGGCAAGACTGACCAAGGGCTTTATATCGCAGGTGGAACGTGACCAGACTTCCATCTCGCTGGACTCGCTTCTGGATATACTCGATGCCCTTGGTGTCACTATTACCGAGTTTTTCGGTGATATCGGGCAAACCCGCAAAGTCTTTTCACCTAAGGACCGTATTTCGGTCACCGAAAAAGGAATCGATAAATTCGAGATCCTGGTTGCTGGAAGCACCAACAACCTGATGGATCCGATTGTAATCGGCCTGGCTCCGGGAGAAAGTCTGCCCGAGGACGGCCCCCATGCCGGCGAGGAATTCGGTTATATATTGTCTGGTACACTGACTCTAATAATCGGCAAAAAAACCTTTAAACTGCCGCCCCGTCACTGCTTCTATTTCGAGGCGGATGAAAAACACCAGTATTTAAATCGGGGCAAAGCCAAAGTGACCATGCTTTGGGTGACATCGCCCCCCCAGATGTAACGGTAAACCCTTAAACCGCAAAGGAGGGATTCAGGATGAAAATACTTGGACGCCATTTGGTGGCCGAATTGACCGACTGCAATATTGAATTTTTAAATGACCTTCCTTTTCTTGAACAGGTCATGAAAGAGGCCGCCCGCATATCGGGCGCCACTGTCGTCAAAACGGCCTTTCATCGTTATAATCCCCAGGGTTTATCCGGCATTGTCGTCATCGCCGAATCACATCTGTCAATTCACACCTGGCCCGAATACGGTTATGCCGCCGTTGACTGCTTCACCTGCGGGTCCAGTGTCGATCCATGGAAAGCCATTGATTACCTTAAAGAGGTTTTGCAGAGCAAAACAGTCTCCGCCAGAGAACTCAATCGCGGTATTCCTTCCGAAAACGACGAAATAATCGCGCACAAAACAGGTGCCGGCGCTGTCTCGACAGCCGCCGCCGATAATTAAGCCGTTTAACCGTGGATGGTGTGCCATGATAAAAGCAATTGACATACGTAAAACTGCACCCCGGCATCGTCTCAAAAAAAGCGACTTTCTGCGGGTCAGGGATATAATCGGAAAACAGAGTCTGAAGACTCCTTTTCTTATATTGAGCCGTTCGGCCGTCAGAAACAACCTGGACGCGCTTGCCGCGGCCATGCCGGGCGTGAAAATATATTATGCCGTCAAGGCCAACAATCATCAGGCCATACTCGAAGAGATCGCGAAGGCCGGGCACAGCTTCGATGTCGCCTCTTTCAGTGAGCTGGAACAGATACGATGCGCCGGCGGTCTTCCCGAAAACTGCATTCATTCGCACCCGATCAAATCACCGCAGGAAATCGAGAATGCCATCAATGCCGGTACCAATACCTTCGTAATCGACAACTCCGATGAAATCGAAAAGTTTATCCCTTACTCCGGTAAAGTGCGCCTGCTTATCCGTTTCAAAGTGGCCGAGAGCAACGCCGTTGTAAATCTATCCTATAAATTTGGATGCGAACCGGATGAGGTGATCGAGCTGGCGCATAAGATACATGATTATGGCCTCGACTATTATGGCCTGACTTTTCATGTCGGCAGTCAATGTCTCGATAGCAATGTCTATGTCAGGGCGATCAAGACCGCCGCGGAAATCAGGGACCGCCTTAAAGCCGATGGATTCCAAACAAAACTGCTTGATATCGGCGGCGGATTCCCGGTCCAGTATATCAAATCTATCCTATCCATTGATCGATTCTGCAAGCCAATCAACAAGATTCTGGAC
>Ga0209834_10000950_pt1 | contig 16856 bp, 8 predicted proteins | sample Mar14236cmmetaG_FD_184134 | JGI IMG/M metagenome (GOLD analysis project Ga0209834, IMG submission 184134) | Marine hydrothermal vent microbial communities from Guaymas Basin, Gulf of California to study Microbial Dark Matter (Phase II) - Marker... ...
CGGTTACCTTCATGGAACTATCGGAACGTACATTCAACCGACATAACGGAAAGAAGGGTATTATTTGCATTGTTAATGATATCACCGAGAGGGTCATGGCGGAGCAGTCGCTTCAGCAGAGCGAAGAAAAATACCGGATGATTGTTGAAAATCAGACAGACCTGGTTGTAAAAATAAATCGTAATGACGAATTCACTTATATCAGTCCGTCCTTTTCAAAATTATTCCAAAGGCCCGAAGAAGAAATTATCGGAGAGAAGTTATACAATTTTGTCCAGAAGAAAGACATCGACAAAATTATAAAAGAAGTACAGTCACTATCCGCACCGCCACACAGGGGTATTATACAATTACATGTAAATACAGTACAGGGAATGCGTTGGCTTGAGTGGGTGGCAACAGTATTGTTCGATGAACAAAATGAGGTAATTGAAATGATCGGAGTTGGCAGAGACATTACCCAACAGAAAAGTGCTGAGGAAGCCTTAAAAAATAGCGAAGAACGCTACAAAGGGCTGTTTGTTCATGCACCGGTTGGTATTGTTACTCTTGATCTGGAAGGCAATCCGATCAATGCTAATAAAAAAGCACTGGAGATTTTCGGCTCTCCTTCCGAGGCAAATACGCTTAGTATTAATGCGTTGGAGTACGAACCATTGGTTGAAACAGGCTTTTCTGATGATTTTAAAAAATGTATTAACACGCGCAAAATTTTGAAAAATGAAAGTTACTATACATCCCATTGGGGGAAAGAAGTTTACCTGCGTTATATCATCACTCCTATATTAGGAGAAAATAAAATGATAACCGGTGCTCAATGCCTGATGGAAGATATTACGGAACGTAAACTGGCCGAACAATCGCTTAAAAAATCAGAAGAGCAGCTACGTCAGCTCACCATTTATATGGACACAAAGACCGAAGAAGAAAAAAAGATGATTGCACGGGAAATTCATGACGGTCTTGGCCAACTGCTCACCGGACTGAAAATGGACATCCAGTGGATCGCTAAAAAATGGCCTCAGAAAAACGAAACACTGCAAAAAAAGTTTGCTTCCATGAATCAGATAATTGATGACAGTGTCAGGGAAGTGCAAAAGCTATCCATCCAGCTAAGACCAAAAATGCTGGACGAACTGGGCCTGCTGGAAACCATAATGTGGGAAACCCGCCAGTTCGAAGAACGAACAGGTATTAAATGTAAAGTTGAATTTGAACCGGAATATTTTGAAGTGGAGTACGACAGATCTTCAACTATTTACAGAATACTCAGCGAATTATTAACTAATGTGTATAGGCATGCTAAAGCAACAAAAGTGCAGATACAGCTTAAAATGACTAAAAAGAATTATGTGCTTACGGTATCTGATAATGGCATAGGTATTACCGATAGTGAGATTAACAACCATCTTTCTTTTGGGCTTATCACAATTGTTGAGCGTGTAAACATGTGGAATGGAATTGTTAAATTTTCAGGCAGTAAAAAAAATGGAACAACCGCCAGTGTTAAAATTCCATATTAATAATAATATTAATTTTATACTATGAAACTCTTAATTGCTGATGATCATCCTATAGTACGTAATGGTATCAAAGATATCATTGAAGACATTTCGGCCTCCTTTGAAATAGATGAAGCAGAAGATGCGCACGAAGTAATTCAGAAAGTGATTAGCAATGATTATGATATCATTATCCTGGACATCTCCATGCCGGGTGGCGGAGGTTTAAATGCGCTGAAACAAATCAAAATGTCAAAACCTGACACAAAAGTTTTGATGCTCAGTATTTATGATGATCAGTTGTATATAAACAGGGCACTTAAAGCAGGAGCCTCAGGTTATTTAACAAAGTCCGTTGCTTCCGATGAACTTGAGCTCGCTATTAAGAAGATACTGGCAGGTGAAAAATACCTTAGTTCGGAAGTAGCCGGTAAAATGGCATCCTTTATATATTCCGATAAAGAAAAGCAAAAGCATGAACTGCTATCGGAAAGAGAATACCAGGTGTTTTTATTTATTGTTCAGGGGCATACAAACTCCGAAATTGCAGAAGAATTACATATAAGCCCTAAAACCGTAAGTACATATCGAGACCGTATTATGGATAAGATGGATATGTCGCGCAATTCAGAACTGATACATTATGCGCTAAAAAACAAACTTATCGACTAGCACTAATCCTTTCTCTCTGTTTTACTGGTTATTACACACATATAAAGTTGCCCTGTAGGCCTTTTACTTACATCATATTCGGTAAAATGCTTATAGACTAGTCCAAATATATGCAGTACTATTGTCCTCAGAAATTGCATTGAAAGTGGGCACCATATGATGCAAACGCAAGCAGTGGAAAACAAGCAAAGCAAACAAGTATCGGTTGATTGTTTGGCAGGATATTAATTGAAAAACAATCAGAGCAAACAGTCCACCGGAAATGCAGTTTACGAAGAGCAGGGAACCAATTAACAGTCTCTAAAACCGGTACAAAAAATAAAAGAGCACATATGATATTGTATGTGCTCTTTTATTTATATTCATCTCTGCAGACGCAGAATCCGTCTAACGCATTGACACACTGACTTTCATGTAATTCTTTTATTAACATCAAAGCGCAAATTATAAACGACAAGCAGTGCCTTGTAGGTATATTTCCTACATAATTATCAGAAATATACTGATAGTTTCATCGGGTATAATGAAGTATTATTGCCTCAGGAATTGCATTGAAAGTGGGTTACCTTTTTTGAAGCAAACAAGCACAGCACACCGGTTGATTGCGAAATATTTCAGTTGAGAAGCAGTCAAAACGAGCAACAGGCCACCGTAAATGCAACTATACAAATAGCAGGGAACGAGTTAAAAGTCTCAAGAAAAAAACCGGTAAAACAAGTGAGAAGCGTAGATGGAAACATTTACGCTTTTCCCTTTTTCTTTTTTCATAGTTAGTAATAAAAAAGGTTTTCGGTGGCGAAGACCTTTTTTGTTTTTAAAACGAAACCATCTTCTCCCCTTTATTATTAATAGTTTAATATCTTTGAAATAGTTATTAAAAGGAGTTGTAAACAAAAAAAGGGAAACATCTCTGCTTCCCTCTTGCGGTCTGGACGGGACTCGAACCCGCGACCCCCTGCGTGACAGGCAGGTATTCTAACCAAACTGAACTACCAGACCAATTCTTGTTAAGAACTCCCCGAAAACGGGACTGCAAATATACAGGCTTTTTAGAAACCTGCAAAAAAAATGAAAAAAATCTTTTACCCCTTCTCTATTCCTGTATCTCTGCTATAAAAGCTCTTTGCGCTTTCACATCAAAATACCTGATATTTAGATCTTCAGCCTGTTCCGATAACTGCTTGAGCTTCCAGTATGGTACCGAAGAATCAATGATCAGGTAATCGAATTCCACTATGTCATTCAACAGACTCAAATCGGATTTTCTTCTCCCCGCCGATATCACATAATCAACTTGTATAGGTTGATCTGTTCGATACAGCTTTTTCTCATTCCACACCATAAATTTTACAGGCCCGAAAACGCCAAATCTTCCGTCATAAAAAAGATCAAGGGTGTAATTTTCTATTTCTTCATCCACTGGCAGGTTATTTTTATCCAGTCCCCAACTGATCCGGCTGTTGTCCAGGTGAAAATCGAGCTTTTGGGGTTCTGCTAATAATTCAGAATCGGTCAGCAGCACATGTTTATTCCCCGAAATAAAATCGTAAACACTATGTCCGGAAATGCTGTACACAACTATTTTCTTTTGTTTCAATACCTGATATTTGTGCCTTGTATTGAGCGATACCAATAACAGAATAACTATCAAGGCCGGAGTTATCAATTTTACCTTTCGTTGTAAAAGTAAAGGAATAGCGAGCAGGATCAATGCATACATCAATACCGCCTTTGGCCACGGATAATATAGATCGTAAATGCCGTTGAGCGGGAGATGTTTTACCAGTCCGACAACATAATTAAGCAGGTAAACAAAGGCTGAAAGTACAGTTCCCAAAACACCGGAAACCACAGGAACCCATGAAAAAATCATGAACGCCATGCCCGTTCCTATAATGGCAAACGAAAGCGGAAAAATAAAGATGTTGGTCAGCCAGAAGTAAGGCGGAAAAAAATGAAAATAATGAGCTGCCAGCGGAAATGTTCCTAACTGTGCAGCTGCCGAAACAGCCACTATGGACCACATCTTATCCGCCACCTTATTCTTTAAATAAACAATGTTATAAATGGGCTGATAGAACATTAAAATGCCCAGCACAGCTGTGTATGACAGCTGAAATCCTACATTGAAGATCAGTAACGGGTTGAATAATAACAATAACACAGCTGAGGCTGCCAGTGTATTGTATACATCTTTATACCTTGCCAGTAAAGTAGCCAGAATAAACAAAGTGATCATTACTGAGGACCGAAGCACCGATGGTGAAAGACCGGTAAGTAACGCATAAAACCAGATCAGGATCAGCAATAAGACCACCTTGATGATCTTCTGGACCCTGTTTCTCCGTAAAAAACCCAATATAAAACTCAGTACCAGATAAATGATACCTACATGCAAACCCGAAACACACAATATATGCATGGCTCCTGCGGTAACATACTTCTGTTCCAACTCAGGGTCCATCAGTTGGTCATAGCCCAGCAATACGGCTGCAGCTACCGTGTAATTATTTCCCGTAACCCCGTTTTCCTGTAGCGCTCTCAATAAATAATTTCTGGTTCGTGCTGCCAAAACGTAGATGGAACCTTCTTCGCTACCCAGCAAATTCCAATCGTCTTGCCGCAAAAACACCATAGCATGCACATCATTGAGAGCTAAAAAAGCAGCATAATCGAATTCTTCGGGATTCTTAGGCCCTTCAGGCGCAACAGGCTTCCCTTTGAATACAATTATATCACCGTATTGCAGTTTCCGGCTTAAACTGTCACGGTGAAGAAAAGCCATTACCCGTGTTCCGTTTATACGTATCGTGTCCTCAGACACAGTCCGCTCCAGCCGAAGAATCATTTTAACGGACTTTTCTGTTGATACAGGTTCGCTTACCACTTTAGCTACATAGTTTTGTTCATTGCTGTTTAAAAAGGATGTGTCTTTCTCCAGCTTCATATTTGCCAGGAAGATCCCTACCGAAATCACCGCAAGAATAAATAGCATCCCGTTTAACCATCGCCACTTCCAGGACCTGTTTTTACGGTACAATAGATATGCAGTAAAACTCAAAACACCTGTAAGAATAAGAAGCCACAAAGAACCTGATTCCCTGAAAAAAGGGAACCAATATGCCAGGAATATTCCGGCAACAAGCGGAAAGAATATACGTACGAAAGGCCTTGACGACCAGATCATGGTTCCTGTTGTTTAAAGCAACAAGATAATAAAAAAGAAAAAAGTATTTATAAAAAACTACGGAAAACGGATATCTTTTTTATTTATTCAGCGTTTTAACAAACTCATTATCAACATAAATCCAGAACAGCGGTTGCCATCGCTCATTGCCAGCATCATCTACTCTGCGGGCTACGGGTGCCAAACCCAGGATCTTTTTTTCAAAGGCAAGAGTTTTTTGATCTATCCGCCACTCCTCAAGAAACCGGATTCGCTGAATACTTTCCCTTTCGATACGGATCACTACAAGAGTATCATAATACTCATACGGAGGTTCCTCTGACATCAGCGTCAGGGCAGCTGTATCCGACATGATCTTTGCAATATCGGAAGCAGTTATCGGGTTGTTAAAATAATCATAGGCCTGTATTTCCCCGCTGAGAGCTCTGTCCATAATCAGGTCCACCAGATTTTCACGCTGCGGACCGGGCAGATTTTGAATCCACCAGTCGTAATCCGGGTCGGGACTTTTTATGTTGACATCATATTGAATTTTTTGAGTGATAAGCTCTTTTTTTTCACCCTGGCACGATGTGGCTGCAATGATAACTGCAAATGCAAGAAGTATAATTTGTGTTCTCATTTTTACGGTTTTTACCAAATGTATAAAACAAAACGATTATAGCCTAAATTTGTTTTGAAATTTAATTGCGTATGTGGAAAAAGCCAACTTTACTTATTGACACAGCCAAAGTGCAACGGAATATCGACAAAATGTTCCGGAAAGCGGCACGAAGCAATACTGCGTTCAGACCCCATTTCAAAACCCACGAGTCGGCTGAAATCGGGGAGTTGTTCCGAAAGTCGGGAACTGACCAGATAACGGTTTCCTCCGTTTCGATGGCACAGTATTTTTCCGGTCATGGCTGGAATGACATTACCATTGCTTTTCCGGTAAATTTGCGGGAGATGGATGAAATCAATGAGCTGGCCGGAAAAATCCGACTGAATTTACTGGTTGATTCTGCTTTCTCTGCAACGGAACTTAAAAAATCACTTCGTAACACTACGGGCATTTTTATTGAACTGGATAACGGCTATCATCGTTCCGGGCTATTACCGGAACAGACTGACGAAACAGATAAAATAGCAGAGACTTGCGGGAAATCAGACCTGCTTGAATTTAAAGGATTTCTGACTCATGCAGGAAATACATATGATGCCAAAAACCGGAATGAAATTCTGTCCATCATGGATGAAACCGCCCGGATGATGAAAAAGTGGAAAGAAAGGTATATCCACCGTTTTCCGGAGATCATTAATTCCTACGGCGACACCCCTTCATGCAGTCTGGCAGATGAGCTGAACGATTTTGACGAGATCAGGCCGGGCAATTTTGTGTATTATGACCTGATGCAATACCAACTGGGTGCCTGCACTTTTGATGATATAGCTGTGGTCGTAGCCTGCCCTGTGGTTTCGGTTTATCCGCAAAGAAACGAGCTGATACTCTACGGTGGTGCTGTCCATTTATCCAATGAGCACCTGGCTGACAACAACGGAAGGAAGATTTACGGATATGTTGTTCGTCTGAATGAAAATGGATGGTCTGATCCAATACCCGGAGCTTATGTTTCTTCAGTCTCACAGGAGCATGGGATCATTCGGATGGAAACGGAAAAACTTGCCCGTTTCACACCGGGAGACATACTTGGTGTGCTGCCGGTTCATTCGTGTTTAACGGCAAACCTGTTGAAATAAAGATTCTTTTTCATACAATCTTCATTAGTTAAAGTGTACGCAAGTTAAAAGTTGCTCATTCCTGTTTTGTTTCATAAAATTAATTACTAACTTTACCTGCAGAATTTCAGTTACAGAAATGCTTGTCGTGGTTAACATATCGGTCAGAATAAGCTACAGGAAGTTATCTGAATCGACATTTGTCGGCCGACAAAAAGAAGTAACCAGGCCCCAAGCACGAGCACCCAATTTTTTTCACATTCAGATCTAATATTTTATTATCCTAATATTATAAAGTGGAGCCGAAAACCACTATAAGAAAACGGGGCGGATTCGAAAAGCCATACGAGTAGATAACTTAAAAACCAAATTAAAATGAAAAGAAAATTACTATACCTTTTGTCATTCCTGCTTTTAAACTTCTTGAGCCTGACTATTTATTCGCAAAGTCATTCTTTGTACATCAAAGGGGTTGTAACATACATTGATGATACCGAAAACGCGCTGAACAGCTCCATTATAGTTGGAGACACTATTTACGGGACGATCACTTATGATTTGTCATGTACAGATAATAATACGCTGCCTGAGGTAGCTGATTACAGGTATTATAATACTCCCAATGGAATTGACATCAACATTAACGGCTACACATTTAAAACCGACCCGGATGATGTCAACTTTCTGTTTGAAGTGATCGACAATCACAATAATAGAGACAACCTACTATTCAGAAGCTATGCGAATGTTTTTCCGGAAGATCTTCCCGTATTTACCGACACCCATATTTCATGGCAATTGGATGATGCAACACAAACAGCTTTAGATAATACAGACATTCAGGAATATATTGAGTTGTCAGCATGGGAGCAGGATTTTGGACTTTCAGTTCGTGGGAGCACTGTAACATCAGACACTTCATTTTCAATCAAAAGTGATGTTTTTTATGTTGACACAGTTAACATTTTTTCTTCCATCAATGATCAGTATTACAGAGATGTGAAAATTTTTCCCAATCCGGCAACGGATATGATCAAAATTGATGTTGCCCCTGAACTTATGGGAGCAGGTTATGTTCTTACCGACCAGGCAGGGAGAACCGTCATGAGAGGGAAACTGGAAGGTACAGTCACAGGAGTAGATATTCGTAAGCTACCCGCGGGGATTTATTTTATAAAAATAGACCAGGCAGAGACCTCCGCTTTCAAACTGATGAAAAGGTAAAACAGAATTCGTTGTTATAACAAAGTACTGTTCTTCTACAGTTCTTTCCCGGGTTTCAGGACAACTCCGAAATTCTGTTTTCCATCGATGGCAATCTGCATAGGTTCTTCAAAACGAACATGGCGGACATGCTCATCCTCAAAAACAGCCGGTTGGCTGTCCAGAAACTCCAGATCGTAATAACCATCTTCAATAAATGGATTGATGGTAAAATAGCCCACCCTGAAAGAAGTCAGGTTCTGAAAAAAATGGGTCCCCTGGCTTGGATCGATCCGGTAATTATCAATCCCCGATTCGATGATCAGTCGTGCATTAGATATCTGCGGCCACTTAACGGGTATTCCGAGCCAGGGATCAGCCGACCCCCAACGACCCGGTCCGATTAAAATGTAGTTTTTATTTAATTGGATAAACTGTTCGTTGATTTCAGCAATCTTTTGCACCGTTTCCTCGTTCTTCGCTGCATCAAAACTTTGCGGACGGATATAAACCACATCACAGATATCCTTAATGATTCCGTTTCCGAGCGCCGATCCGGAAATAATAACGGCTTCATCCTTTTTGATCCGGTCTTTGTAAATATTAACCGTTTCATCTTTGGTGGCTATCGGCCTTATTTGCAAAAGGCTGAAAACTATCTGGCCTTCATCGTTCGGGTGAAGATCCACCACAAATTCAATCTCAACAGGATTATTCATTTCCTGCGCTCCCAGCTGCAGTATTTTCTGTAATACTTCCGCCAGAGGAAATGCTTTGTGTTTCAGGATACCTGCAAAAGTTAAGAGCTTTTTTCCCTCGTAATTGTACCCGTCGCGAATAACATGATTATGCATATCATAGGTCGAAACAATTTTATTTATTGACCCGTCCTTTTCTGCTTCTTTGATGTTCAGCTTCAATAAATCCTTGCTGTCATCAGGACCCGGATCAAAAATATCCATTTCCATATTCAGGGCAAAGAAATATTTTTGTGTTTCGCGTAAAGCCATTTCCGGAGTGGCTAATTGCAGTACTCTCTCCGGATACTTTGGTGAAAACCTCAGAGACAACCCGCCGTCAACAATGTATTTTCCCAGTCCCAGGGCAATACTGACTGTTCCGTCTTCCGGTTTTTCCGGTGGGATCGGGTAATAATTAATAGAGCGTGCAACACCTGAGATTGTAGGATAATATCTGCTTCCGTATTGCCATCCTGTTACCGTTTGCATCACTACCGCCATTTTCTCCTCGTCAATCACATTTGATGTAGCCTGCATATACGCCTTGCTATCTGCGTAATAAGCTGAAGCATATACGCTCTTAATAGCTTTTCTGACCATCAGGAACATTTTTTTAAAATCGTTTGGAATGAAGGGCACCATATAGGTATTATATATACCTGCAAACGGCTGATAATGTGAATCTTCCAGTAAACTTGACGATCTTATGGCCAATGGTTTATCAATGAGTGATATAATAGTAAGTAAGTCTTCATTTAAACGGTCGGGCAGCTTGGCTTTTAAAAACGCTGCCAGTATTTCTTTGTCGCTTCTATTATCGGACAAGGCTATCTTATAAAGATTGTTTTCTTCCATAAACTCGTCGAACAGGTCGGTACCTATAACAACTGTTTTCGGAATGGTAACAAGGGTATTTTCGAAGTAATTATATAAGTGATTCCTTTTAATCAGCGAATCGAGAAATGCCAACCCCCTTGCTTTACCACCTATGGAGCCCTCCCCTATCCTGGAGATGGTAAAATATTCATCAAACGATTCACGGTTAAACTCCGAAATCACCCCTCTGGCTTTGGTGATTCTGAAATTGGCAATGGCATCGAAAATAAATTGCCTTATCTCCTGACTGTTCTCAAAATCTTCTGTAGTGAACTGTTTCAGCAACGAAGCCAGAGGAAACAATGCCCTGGCTCTTAGCCACTTTGAAATATGGTCTCTTTTAATATGATAGTGCAGAGATCTCTCAGGCACCTGGTAGATCTTTTCCTGTAAGTCTTTCAGATTTTTAGCTCTTGCAACTATTTCATTAGTCTCAGGATCTTTAAATAAAAAATCGCCAAATGCAAAATATTCTATGATAAATTCGCGTAAATCGCGCATCAGGGTTTTTGAGTTTTTATCAATAAACCCAACCCTCAAAACTTTTGCCTTTGCCCGATTTTCCGGATTAGAAGATTGCAACAACAAAGGGGTATATTTACTTACATTTTTAATGTGCATTACCAGTGAGATCCCGGCTTCCGTATCTCGTGCGCCTCCCCTGTTAAAGCTTATATCAGAAATAACACCAAGCAAATTATGCCTATACTGATTATATAATTCAAGCGCTTCTTCGTAGTTTGTGGCCAGTAAAATTTTCGGGCGACCCCGGGCGCGGTTCATTTTCTGGTGCTCATTCAACCCTTCACGCATAAATGCTTTCGACTGCTTGAAAATTATCTTGTATATCAGCGGTAAAAAGCTGGAGTAAAACCTGACGTTGTCTTCAACAAGAATAATTGTCTGAACACCTACTGCGTTAACATCATGCTCCACGTTCATTTTATCCTCGATCAGCTTGATGATGGCCAGTAAAATATCGGCATTCCCAAGCCAGCTGAACACATAATCAACCGATCCGACTTCGCGGTTTTCCACTTTCAGGCTCACCTCGCGCAAAAAGGGTGTCAATACTACAATCGGTTTGTCAGGATATTTTGCTTTTATTTCGTCGGCCAGCTGAAAAGTGTCCTTTTCCTCGGCACTCAGCATAGTGATGATCAGGTCGATGCTTTCCGCATCCAGTATCTCAATAGCTTTTTTTTCGCTTGTCACGTTAAAAAAACGCGGCGGGTACCGCAGGTTCAGCGACATGTATTCGTAGAAGATCTGTTCCTCTATACGCCCGTCTTCCTCAAGAATAAATGCATCGTAAACACTGGATATAATGAGCACATTGTAAATACGCTTTAACATCAGCGTGGTAAACGATTGTTCTTCGAAATATTTTTTTTGGGTATATATATCCAGTTTACTCGGAATCATAACTCTTTATTCGTTGTAACAAAAGTAAGAATTTGCATTACGTCAATAGATAATGATGAATAAAACTTTTCTTATTTCAGAACTTATATCATAAATATCCTAACTTTGGATCAATAATTATTTTAATATGTCCCTTTGCTTTTTTGTCTCCGACCTACACGGGAATGTTGAGAGATACACAAAGCTTTTTAACCGTATCAGAGAGGAAGAGCCTGTCGCAGTTTTTCTCGGTGGTGATATAATACCTTCCGGTTTGTATTCATTTACTTCAAATGCAGACGTATTGGAAAATTTTACGGAGTATCTGTTTACTAATTTGCGGCAGCTAAAAAGTGAAATGGGCAATAGCTATCCGCAAATCTTTACAATTCTCGGTAACGATGACGGAAAATCCGTTGAAAACGAATTTATCCGGGCTGATGCAGAAGGCTTGCTTCTATATGCCCATAACAGAAAGATCCCTTTTCACGATTTTACAATTTACGGATATGCTTATGTGCCACCCACACCGTTCATGCTGAAAGACTGGGAAAGATACGATGTATCTATGTATGTAGATCCCGGATGTGTCGCGCCTGAAGATGGTTCCTATTCAGTACCGACTGATATTAAAAAAAACAAATACAAAACCATAAAAAAAGATCTGGAATTATTAACCGGAGATGACGACCTCTCCAAAGGCATCTTTCTTTTTCATACTCCTCCTTACAAAACAAACCTTGACCGTGCAGCACTTGACGGAAAAACCATTGAACACGTTCCTTTGGATGTACACGTGGGAAGCATAGCCGTTAAAAGGTTCATAGAAGAGCGTCAACCTTATGTTTCCCTGCACGGGCATATTCATGAATCAACTGCAATAACAGGGAAGTGGAAAGATCATATAGGAAAGACCCTGTGCATGAATGCGGCGCACAACGGACCCGAACTGTCATTGATAAGTTTTGACTTAAACAATTGCGAAGATGCAAAACGGATTTTACTCTAGGGCCTACTGCTTCCTGACGGCTGCTCCCACCGGCAGCGGCCTTGCCGCATCCGAAACGGCTCCTATTTTGATAGCATAGCTGTCCCTGTTTTTGATATCTTCGTCCGTAACAATATGGACATCGAGCAATCCGTCCGTTTTATAACCTGTCCTCAGAAAATTAATCTGGCTTAAACTCAGGCTCCACCCTTCCAGCCACGATTCCAAGTCTTTTCGTTGCTTTTCGGAACCTTCAAAATGAATTAATATGTCTATGTCGCTGGCAGGGCCTGCCTGTGCATTTTTTACACTGCCAAACAAATAAAACCCTTTGACACCGAATCGTTTAGGATCCAGCTGCGCCGCCAGTTTTTCAACGTTTCTTAACCGCCACTGCCAGTGAATATCCTCCTGAATAATACCTGATCTAATACCCAGTTTTAATTCTACCGATTCATCATCTTCATATTCTGTAGGTTCGGATAATATGCCCAACGCTTTGTTTGATTCGCCATTCATAAACACATTCAACACCTGTCCGTCCGTTGATGCCGCAACATCTATCACACATAAAACGCTTTCCAGTTTTTTTGTATCGGGAAGAAATCCGGTTAAAATGTTTTCGGCCCCTAACAGGAACTCTTCGTTAAATATCACGCCGGCATCATCAGGGTAAAGCGGAAGATAGCGTATGTTAGCTTCCACAAGATCCTGAAAAAAGTGTGTTCCGAATGACAAATCGGGTGTGTAATCTTTTGTCTTCCTGGCAATTTCTATCAACATAGCCGTATTGTTGATTTCCGAGTAAGTAACACTAACACCCAATTTAATATCACCTCTGCTGCCCCACCTTCCTGGTCCCATTAAAATAAACTGGTGTTTGGGTAATATTTTGTTTAATCTGCCAACGGCTTTTCCTACTTCTTTAAGCGTTTCGTAATCGGGCAGATCACAATACTTATTTGGATCCACGTACACAATATGGGTGATACCAGATACAAAACCGTTAGAAATATATTTATTGGCTGAGAAAATAACTTTGTCGGAAGGAACATTGGCGGGAATTGTGGCCGGTTTATATTCGATTCCCGAACTCTGGACCCGGCATTGCAGCAAATACAAATCTTTGCCGTCGTGAGCAAACTCAATATCCACCGGACTCTTGTACTCTTTACTCAACACTTGTATCACATCCTTGATCTGTTCAACAAAACCTGTTCTGTTCACGAGCCCATCGAAAGTAACCACCAGAAAATCATTATTAAAATCAACTCCCATCGGGCTGACTTGCTGCAAAAAGTCCTGCGTAACCCGCGACACCACGTGATGAATCATAGGATATTCTTTCCCAGACTTCTTGAGTTCTTCAAACGTAATGGTCTCAAATATGCCGCTTTTAAGGTTGATAACATCCACATATTTGGGCGCATATCTTATAACCTCATCAATGGTAACATTCACTTTCAATTGTGGTTGTCCCGGTGCGATCAAAATGGGGTAATCATTACTCATCCTGTCTACAGCACGTGTGCCAAGCCCGGGCACCAGCCTGAGGAGTCCATCCTCTCTTTTAATACGGGGCGACCACCGAAACTCATTCCGGTTAAATCCCACACCGGCAAATACCGGTAAAAAGTAATCGCCTACTTTGGTACCAACCACCTGCTGGATCATAATGCCCATTTCTTCGTGATAGTCCAGCAAATCGTTCTCTGCCCTGTAATCGATCGGATCAGGGCCGAACACCGAAGCATAGATTTCCGTAATCGCATCTGTGAGCTCGAAAAGCCTCTTTTCTTTTGTTCCCTGGTTGGCTATAAAAAGGCTTTTATACTTTCCTGCAAAAGCAGTCCCTATTCTGTCTTCGAGCAAACTTGAGCTTCGGACAATTAATGGCACTTCCCCAAAATCATCTAAAGCCGTTAACAAGCCTTTCATAATTTCGGGAGGGAAGGATGAATTTTTGAATAACTGTATAATATAAGGATACTCCTGCCTTACCTGGCCCACGTCTTTATACTTCTGCTCCATCACCTCTTCGAGGTTATTATAATCCATAAAACTCAACAGGCCATCCGAAGTTATATACCACGTTTTCGGGACTTTGATTTTAGAAAAAGATTCGAAATCAGACCGGTGTTTTTTAATGATTTGGTGAGCAAGAAACAGCCCGGCACTCTTCCCCCCCAGTTTACCATGGCTTCCCGTCGGATAAATGGTACGTTCCATAACATCGTTAAAACTACCGATATCCGCGTATTTCTTTGCTATATTTATATAATCCGACTGGTCGGTAAGAATACGCCTGATCATGGCAACCCTCAGGCTTTTATCCCTTACTTCCGACAGCTCAAGCATTTGCGGTGCCAGATGATGATATCTTTCAATGGCATTATTAATATCCTGAAAGGATGACCCCATATTTTCCAACACTTTCGATAAAAAATCGGAACGGTCTTCTTTTGTCCATTTCTGAATACTGTTTAATATTTTGTTATGCGTTAGATAAATTTCCGCTATTTCAAAAATTTTATAGCTCAGCTCAATGAGCTCCGTATCAGTTTTTTTTCTGAATGGTTTATTATCATCCGTAAACTCACCTTCTTCCGGGACTGTTAAACTAAAGTGCTCTAACAGTTCTTCTGCTTTTTTAACGCCTGTCCAGCAAAGATAATTCAGCATTTTCCGTGAAAGCCGGGTCATGAGTTTCGGGTTTGTCTGCTTTAACATATCGAGTATCACAACCCATTCTGATTTTGGCTCTTTTTCTTTCCGGTGCTGTTTTTCAAAAATACTTTTCAATTGCTGGTGCATCATATGCAATCCCAGGCGTTCAGCAATGGTATTAATGAGCTTTCGTTCTTCTTTCAAAAAAGGCCCCTCATCCATTTCCGGCATCTCTTCGCCGTAATATACCGAGACAAGCCCCACATTTTCGTTCTGAACAATCACATCGGCTTTCTGCACCCACGGAGTTTCAACAAAGTCGTCTGAAACAAGTACTTTATTATGGATTTCAATTTTAACATGACAGATGTCAGGGTACTGCCAACCCGGAGGTATCACACTTACCAACCCCTGGCAAATATCTTCAATAGAGTTTTCCGGGTTATTCAATAACTCCTGAACCTGATACAGGCAGTTGAGTTCTTTTGCCCGCTCCTTAAGTTCTCCCAATAATTCATCAATATTTTTTTTATTACTCATAACTTAAGGCTTTATGATGGTTCCTCTTCCGGTGCGCCCATCCACTTTTATCAGTACAGGTTCTTCGAGTTGCACATGCCTGACCATTTCTGTTTCTGTTTGATGCGGCATTTGCCCGAGCCATTTCCAGTCGATTGTTTTCGTTTTTTCGAATGGGACCGAAAAATAATAGACGCCGAAACCAGTAATATTGTGAAAAAAGTGCGACCCCTGGCTCAATTCAAAATTTACATTGGACAAAGCAGCTTCAATAATGCCTTTGGCACCTGAGATCTGACCCCAGTTTACCGGCACGCCTGCTGAAACATCAGAGGTACCCCACCTTCCGAACCCGATGAGCAGATAAGCTCTGTTTTCAGTAACAAGTTTTTTGTTGATTTTTTCCAGATCATTGACAACCTGCTGTGTTTTCAAAATATCGAAAGCTTCTGCCTTAACATATACAATATCTCTGACAAGGTTGTTGGTTCCGTTTCCGAGAACTTTATCAGATGAAGCCAAGACCTGTGCACCAACCATCTCTTCGTCACTCACTTCAACAATATCGTTTGACACCGCCATAGGCCTGACCTGAAGAAATCCGAATTTATGAGGTCCTGTCTCTGAAAAAGTCATAGCAAATTCAATTTCAACCGGGGCTCCTTCATTTTTTTCGCATACATCCATAAGTTCGATAAGCAAATCGTTCAGATTAATTTCGTTTAATCTGAGAATCGGTGAAAAATTCAACAACCGCGGGCCTTGTTTTGATACACCCATTACAATACGCCCCGACTGGCTGTCGAGCGTAGAGGCTACAAAGCGAAGCGTTTTGTCCTCTTCGGCAGTATGAATATTTTCTTCGGTGAGGTATTCGGTTTCTTTCACCGGATCATACGCTACAAGTTTGTCCATTCGAACACTCCAAAACGTTCGCTGTGTGTTGTTCAGCATATCGTTCACAGAATTGAACGGAGGATCAGCTTTGGGGTACGCTGGTGAATATGACCAGGAAACACCACCGTCAACAATGGTTTTTCCCAAACCAAATGCCAGATTTACGATTCCATCTTTCGGGTCGGCATGACCAAAAGCATAGTAATTATGCGACCGTGCTACGCCCGATAGTTCGGGATAAAACCGCTTGTTGTGTCTTTTACCTATAACTTCCTGGATGATGACGGCCATTTTTTCATCTTCGGTTTTATGCGGAGTAGCTTTCATGTAATCTTTGGCCGCTTTAAAAAAAGTGGTAGCGTAAACAAACTTGATTGCTTCCACCAGTTTGTTAAACCGGATGTTGATATCAGGCTGGTTATTCGGCGTCATTTTAGTACCATAGATTCCTGCAAATGGTTCATTCATAGCATCTTCGAGCA
>Ga0209834_10000951_pt1 | contig 16846 bp, 9 predicted proteins | sample Mar14236cmmetaG_FD_184134 | JGI IMG/M metagenome (GOLD analysis project Ga0209834, IMG submission 184134) | Marine hydrothermal vent microbial communities from Guaymas Basin, Gulf of California to study Microbial Dark Matter (Phase II) - Marker... ...
CCTCCTGCGTGTTCGCCCTCCTGCGTGTTCGCCCTCCTGCGTGTTCGCCCTCCTGCGTGTTCGCCCTCCTGCGTGTTCGCCCTCCTGCGTGTTCGCCCTTCTGCGTGTTCGCCCTTCTGCGTGTTCGCCCTTCCTGCTTTAAGACACTGACTGATAATAAAGATTCTGGGGATGTTTCGCTTCGGAAAAAAAGTACCACCGTTCGACAATGAGTCCTAAGTATTGAACGATAAATGCGACAATGAAAAGCGTTAGGGCTTCTTCTACGCTATAGGTAGCGGCTAATAGAAGCCCTATCGGTATTAAAAACACCATCATCAAGAAAATCGTTCGGAGCATTTTTAGCCGGCATTCAGACTGGCCGTGGAAAAATTCACGAGTATTGAATGAACCGCACATCGCGCCTTGCGCTTTTTGAGAGATGATGGTATGGCGCACTCCGATGGCCGTTTGTGGGTTTGATTTTGGTTTTAAGTGGTTGTTGCGTACTAGGCTGGCACTGCGGGTGATGAAGGCCGTGATAGTCAGTACAATTGCCCATAAGGCATAAAAATTGATGATATCATTCCCTATATAGGCGGAAAAGGCGGCGGCTAAAGTGAAGCCTGATGCGCCGCCTAATAATATATAGTTAATGACGGTTAACGGGCTGTGCCATTCTTGCAAAAATTTGAGGCTGGCGTAAATCATCCCGGTGCAAATGAATAATGTCAAAGTGGCAACCGTTGCCAGTGCGCCAATGATCTGGGTGAGATCGATGGGTTGTGTTTGAGCTAAGATGAAAAGCGGCTCATTCCATCCCAAGTAATGAGCGGCTCCATAGAGTGCCACTAAACCGATTGCGATTGGCAATATAATGACTTCGCGCGATAGCCAAGATGTACGCCATTTACTGGCCGAACGCCAGGCTCGCTCCATGCGCCCTAAGTGAAAAAAGGAGGCTAATAGCCCCGCTACTAGAAATCCGAGCGCAATTAAACTACCCATCGCATAAAAACTCATACTATCCTGCGTTGGTAAGAGTTTCATCATTGAATAGACTTGCCCGGTGTATAGGGCTAGAAACAATCCTTGCCCAACTCCAATCAGGGTGGTTAAAAAAATAACGGAAAATGCGGGATGCATAATGATTTCTCCAATTTACCAACTCATATAAATATCGTCTAATGTTTGCTGCTCTTTCGGTGGTTCTGGCAGCAAGCCTTCTTTCTTCAGCGGATTATCGGCGCGTAGCAGTTCATCTTCGTGAATTTTGAGATGAATTTTACGCCGTGGTAGATAATGATTCGCTGGGTTAGTGCCCCATTCTGGCATTAATTGATAGCCTCCATTTTCACGAATGAGTTTGGAGACTTCGGACTCGGGATCGTGAACATCGCCAAATAGACGGGCATTGGTGGGGCATGCGAGTACACAGGCCGGTTTACGCTCTGCTTCTGGTAAGGTTTGATCGTAAATCCGATCCACACAGAGGGTACATTTTTTCATCACCTTTTGCTGTTGATCAAATTCACGCGCACCATAAGGGCAAGCCCATGAGCAATATTTACAACCAATACATTTATCATAGTCTACTAACACTATGCCATCAGCTTCGCGTTTGAAACTGGCCCCTGTGGGGCAAACTGGAACACAGGGCGGTTCTTCACAGTGTAGACAACTTTTCGGAAAATGTAAGGTTTCGGTGTTCGGAAACGTTCCGATTTCAAAGGTTTGTACTCGATTAAAAAAGGTACCAGTCGGATTGGCATCGTAGGGATTAAAATCTGACAGAGGCCCAGCCCAGCCAGAAGTATTCCATTCTTTACAACTGGTGACGCAAGCATGACAGCCTACGCACACATTCAGATCGATAATCAGGGCTAGTTGTTTCATCTGGTATGACTCGCTTTTTTCGATATAATGTAGGGGGCCGGCAACGTGTTTTTTTGCCCACCTTAAGCTTAAAAAGACCTCACCCACCCTACATTTGAATTTATGTATAACGATAAGCTTAAATGGTGGGCAAGAAAAAGACCTTACCCACCCTACATTTTTATTTTTTCCCAAACATGCCTGCAAAATAGGCTTGCCACTTTTTGCGGCGGCCCATTCCGGGTAAGCGTTTCATCGCTTCAAACTGAGGCGATGTTTGGGCCGGTTCGGATGCTGCGGCTTTATAGACACGCACTCGCACATCAAACCAAGCGGCTTGTCCGGTAACCGGATCAGAATTGGACAAATGTTCTCCGTGTTGATGAGAGGGCAATTCTTCTGCAATGATATGATTCAGCAAAAAACCTTGTTGAGATTCATTGGCTTTCGGTGAGAGGCCCCAAGCACCTGCGGCTTTTCCGATGGCATTCCATGTCCAAACAGTTCCGGGTTCCACGGCTTCACTAAAACGACATTGGCAACGTACCCGATTCAGGTGTGATTCTACCCAAACCCAGTCTCCATCTTTAAACCCATTGGATAAACCTAATTTTGGATTAACAAATAAGTGATTATAGGTATGAATCTGTCGCAACCAGGCATTTTGAGAATCCCATGAATGATACATGGCCATTGGGCGTTGGGTTAGGGCGTTGAGCGGAAAAACTTCGGTATCGACTAGCTGCGATTCTAAGGGTTCATAGTAAAACGGTAGCGGATCAAAATAAGTTTCAACCCGATCACGTAAGTGATCAGGTGGCTGTTTGCCATCCCATTTGCCTTGAGCGGCCAGACGGAATTTTTGTAAGATTTCAGAATAAATATGAATCTGAATCGGTTCAGCGTAACGAATCAGGCCGTGATGCCGTGCCCAATGTAAGTAGCCTTTATTCCAATTACGCATATATTGATAAGATTTGGGCAGTTCGTAATGGAATACGCTGTTATTTTGCGTGTACATTTCCCACTGACGCGGATTGGGTTCACCGCGCATAAACTTTTTGCCATCCTTACCACGCCAACCGGCGAGAAAACCGATACCGGGGCCGGCTTCAAAATTAACGACAAAATCGGGATAATCTTTATATTTACGCGATCCGTCTTCAGTGACAAAAATCGGCAATTTCAAGCGCGTTCCCAATTCAATTAACACTTCTTGAAAGGGTTTACACTCCCCTTTGGGTGGCAAAATCGGAATACGCACCGAATCAGCCGGCCCATCATATTCAGAAATGGGTCGATCCAGCATTGACATCACATCATGACGTTCCAGATAAGTCGTATCGGGCAGCACTAAATCGGCAAAAGCCACCATCTCTGATTGATAAGCATCACCGACAACCAAAAAAGGAATTTTATAGTCTCCCTTGTCATCCTTATCTGTGAGCATTTGGCGCACTTCGGTGGTATTCATGGACGAATTCCAGGCCATATTCGCCATAAAAATCATTAAAGTATCAATCGGATAAGGATCGCCGCGCCATGCATTCGTAATGACATTGTGCATAAGACCATGCACTGATAGGGGAAATTCCCAAGAAAACGCTTTATCGATCCGAATGGGCTCCCCTTGATCATCCACAAATAAATCATCCGGTGATGCCGGCCAACCTAAGGGCATGCCGTCAAGCGGTTGGCCTGGCTGCACGGCCTCAGGGCCTTTAGGTGGCTTAGCGCAAGGGGGAATAGGGCGCGGAAAGGGGGGCCGATGACGATAGCCACCGGGCCGATCAATCGTACCCAACAAACTCATCAAAATGCCCAAGGCTCGGATCGTATGAAAACCGTTGGAATGAGCGGCAAGGCCGCGCATGGCATGAAAGGCAATCGGATTGCCAGTCACACTTTCATGCTCTTTATCCCAACAATCAGTCCACGGAATCGGCAATTCAATCTTATGATCACGCGCCATTACCCCCATTTCATAAGCCAAGCGTCGAATAGCCTCGGCGGGGATACCCGTAATGGTTTGAGCCCATTCTGGGGTAGATTCATCGACGCGCTCTTTTAATAATTGAAAAGCGGTTTTAACCGGCGTACCATCGTCCAGTTTAAATTCACCCAACAGATACGGATCAACGCCTTCAGTGTGGGTAGAAACGGGTTTATTTAATTCCCGATCCCACCACAATTTATTTTGGGGATCAAAGCAACCTTCTTCTGGTGGCACTTCAAAACGCACAAACATACCATATTCTGTGCTATCTTCCGCCATGTTGATCAATTCTGGGGCATTAGTATATTGCACTAAAAAATCACGATCATATAATCCGAGTTTGATCAGCTCATGCGTTAAGGCTAATAATAACGCGCCATCGGTGCCGGGTTTAATCGGAATCCATTCATCAGCGATAGCAGAATAGCCAGTACGTATTGGATTGATAGAAATAAAACGCCCGCCATTGCGCTTAAATTTGGAAAGGGCGATTTTCATCGGATTAGAGTGATGATCCTCAGCGGTGCCTAACATGACAAACAATTTAGCGCGATCTAAATCGGGCCCACCAAATTCCCAAAAGGAGCCGCCCATGGTATAAATCAGGCCAGCGGCCATATTAACGGAACAAAAGCCGCCATGAGCGGCATAATTGGGCGTACCAAATTGTTTAGCAAACATACCCGTCAAGGCTTGCATTTGATCGCGCCCTGTAAAAAGAGCGAATTTTTTCGGATCAGAAGCCCGCAACGATGTCAAGCGTTCCTCTAAAATGCGGAAAGTCTCATCCCAAGAGATTTCCTCAAATTGAGACGTACCGCGCTCCGCCCCCGGTTTACGTCGCAGCGGTTTAGTCAAACGTGCCGGCGAATATTGTTTCATTATCCCTGAGGCCCCCTTAGCGCAAATCACGCCTTGATTGAGGGGATGTTTGGGATTACCTTGAATATAACGCACTTGTCCATCGCGCAAAGTCACACGAATACCACAACGGCAAGCGCACATATAGCAAGTGGTATTTTTGACTTCAACGTGTCCGGTGTCTCTATCAGAACGATTTGTGGGGTCTTGCATAGCTCAACCTTTTTTAATATTTCGGTATTGTCGAATATTGACAGATCATAATATATCATAATTAATTATTGTTCGTATAAATTTTTTTTGTAGAGACGCGATGCTCGCGTCTCTTGTTCGTGTCTTGGCTTCGAAGATTTTGTAGAGACGCTATTGCGAAGCGTCTCTGCATCGCGTCGAAACGAAGCGTCTTATGATTTATTTATTAGAGACGCTTCGCAATAGCGTCTCTACATAGCAACATCGCGTCTTCTGATTTTGTAGAGACGCGATGCTCGCGTCTTTGCATCGCGTCGAAACGAAGCGTCTTATGATTTATTTATTAGAGACGCTTCGCAATAGCGTCTCTACGAAAATATTATTTATTAGAGACGCTTCGCAATAGCGTCTCTACGAAAAACGTTCACAATTTAGCAAATTGAAAAACAATGAATTATTATGCTAACCATTGAAGAAATTTCGATTAAAAATTATCGTGTCTTACAAAATGTGACGTTAAAGGGCATTCAACCCTTTTCCGTTTTTTTAGGGGCTAATGGTAGCGGTAAAACCACATTTTTTGATGTGATTGGTTTTCTGTCCGACTGTTTGAGCACAAATGTGCGTAAAGCTTTAGATAATCGGGGCCGCTTTCAAGAAGTCATTTCTCGCAATGCAAAAACGCAAGAAATTGAAATCATTATTAAATATCGAGAATGGGCAAGACAACCCATTATGACTTATACGCTTGCGATTAGCCAAAAACAAAAAATGTCGGTTGTTTCTAAAGAAACGTTACAGTGGCAAAATGGACAAAGCGGTAAGCCCTGTGCTTTATTAAATTTTACGGATGGCAGTGGTGAAGTCATTAGTGGAAACGCACCGGAAAAAAATGCTCAAAGGATTCATTATGAAATGGATGATCCCAGCTCTTTGGCCCTCAAAACCATTGGCCAATTATCTGATAATCCGCGTGTTGCCAGTCTAAGACGCTTTATTGAAAGTTGGTTTTTGTCCGATTTTATACCCAATCAAGCGCGTCAATTAGCCATTGCCGGGGCAATAGAACATCTTTCGCGTGAAGGCGATAATATCGCCAATGTTGTGCAATACTTAGCCGATGAGCATCCCGACAGGCTCAAAACGATTTTGCAACGGTTAGCTAAACGAATTCCCAAATTAGAACGTGTTGATTCCGAACAAACCCTTGATGGCAGACTGGCGTTATTATTTAAAGATCAAGCTTTTCAAAAACCGTTTTTAGCCCGATTTGCATCCGACGGTACGCTAAAACTCTTAGCGTATTTAATTCTCCTCAATGATCCAAAACCACCACAATTGCTTTGCATTGAAGAACCAGAAAATGGACTACATCATAAATTACTTGAACCGTTAAGTGAAGAATTAAGTTCATATTCACAACAATCTCAAGTATTTGTTTCTACGCATTCGCCTTTTTTTGTGAATACCATTATTGATGCAAAATCACTTTGGATTTTACAGCGAGAAGATGACGGTTATGCCACTATCACACGCGCCGATGAAATTCCTCATGCTAAACATTTTATTGAAAATGAAGAAGGATTAGGCGATTTATGGTCTGAAGGTTATTTAAAAGGGTTGCCCTAATTATTAAAAATCAAGCCATCGCAAAATTTATGCGAAGGCCTGATTGAGATTGATAATGATCTTTTTTTGGGAATGTGCCCACTGAAATTCTTAAAAGAGTTTTTCTAATGCTTGGGCATTGGATACCATCTTTATGAAAGGCTCAATCTTCGTAGGGTGGGTAGCGTGTTTTTGCTGCCCACCATTTTTTCTATAAGTACTGAACCATAAATTTTCAGGTATTTTAATAGAAGCAACCAGAAGAGGGGCAATCCCTTGTGGTTGCCCTTTGCTGTAAAAATACCTGTTTATTTGTGCTTCAGTACTTATTATAATATAAGCTCAAAAAATTAATGGGGCCGGCACAAAAACACGCTACCCACCCTACGGTATATTAAAAAAATCTTATATATATTAGAAAAAATCAATCACTTATCTCATCTCTTTATTACTTACATAACAGACTCAATTATAAACTTATGCCCAAAAACAAAAAATCCACCACTTCTCAACCCGATATCCTTAACATTCAAGATCGAGTTTCCACCGCCCCTTGTGTGCCAGCAATCCGCACCGCTGTCAAGCTTTGGCGAAAAGGGGGATATAAAGGGGCTACTGAAACGACTCGTGAATTATTGAATTATTGGTTTTATACCGATCATCATTTTCGAGCGGGTAATCAATTTCGTTATCACGATGCCCAAAAAGAGGCGATTGAAACACTTATTTATGTTTATGAAGTCAAAAAAGTGCGTCGCCGTAAATCTTTGCTAGAAGATTTTGCTTTTGATAACAAAGACTTACGTTTACCCTCTTATGATGAATTTGCGCGTTATTGCCTTAAAATGGCAACCGGTAGCGGCAAAACTAAAGTCATGGCATTGGCTATCGTCTGGCAATATTTTAATGCGGTGCGTGAAAAGGATGAGCATTATGCCAAAACGTTTCTAATAGTGGCACCCAATGTCATTGTGTTTGAACGCCTTAAAGAAGATTTTATCAATGGCAAAATTTTTAAGACTGATCCCTTATTTCCGCGCCATTTGAAGCTATTTTGGGAAATGGAATGTTATATGCGCGGCGATGCTCAACGCACTCATAGCGATGGCGCGTTATATTTAACCAATATTCAACAATTTTATGAACGTGCTCATGTCTCAAAAGAGGATGAGCCAGCAGAAATAACCGCTTTATTGGGTAATAAGCCTCAAACCCAAAAATTAGAACTCACCGATTTTGCGGAACGTATCGCTCAACATGATGGCTTGCTCATGGTTTTAAATGATGAAGCACACCATACCCATGATGAAGAAAGTGAATGGAATCAAGTCATTAAACGCTTACACAGCAATCGCCCCATTGCGGCGCAATTAGATTTTTCGGCAACGCCCCGTTATACCAAAGGCGGTTTATTTGCCTGGACGATTTCTGATTACCCTTTGAAACAAGCTATTATAGATAATATTGTCAAACGCCCGATTAAGGGCATTTCTAAAATTGAAGAAGCCAAGTCAGAATTAGCCAGCGTGAAATATGAAGGCTTTTTGGTGGCAGCAGTGGAGCGTTGGAAAGAATATCGCCAACAACTTGCGCCGTTAGAAAAAAAGCCGATTGTCTTTATTATGCTCAATAGCACCAAAGAAGCGGATGATGTGGCTGATTGGCTGCGTAAAAAATATGCTGTGGAATTTGGCGATAATAAAACGTTGGTAATTCACACGGATAGAAAAGGCGAAATCAGCAAAAAAGATTTAGACAAGGCTCGTCAATTAGCCCGTGAGGTTGATCATCCTGATTGCCCTGTCAATGCCATTGTCAGTGTGTTAATGTTGCGCGAAGGTTGGGATGTGCAAAATGTCACGGTAGTCGTTGGTTTGCGCCCCTATACTGCTAAAGCGAATATTTTACCAGAGCAAACTATTGGCCGTGGTTTACGTTTAATGTTTCGTGGCAGTCACTTGGGTTATCGCGAGCGTGTTGATATTATTGGTAATCAGGCATTCTTAAAATTTGTGGAAGATTTGGAAAAATTAGAAGGGCTTAAACTGGATACCTTTCAGGTTGGTGAAGACAATCTCAAAATTGATATCATCATGCCTGTACCTGAAAAACAAGCGGTTGATATAGCACTCCCCGAATTAAGCCCTACTTTGGATAGAAAAACGTCGTTAGCCGAAACCATCGCGGCAATCAATGTCATGGATTTTGATACGCCAGTATTGCCCATCAAGGCTAATGAGAAAGAGATTAAACAGTTTATTTATGAGGGCATTGATGCACTCAATCAGAAAAAATTATTTGAGCGCGTTTATGACATTCCAGCCGCCCAAACCCCGGAAGAAGTTATTGGTTATTATGCCCGCTTGATTGCCCAACGGATCAAATTGCCTTCTCAATTTGCCGCCATCGCGCCCAAAGTGCGTGATTTTTTCGCTTATAAAGCCTTTGGTAAAGAAATCAATTTATCTGATAGTGCGGTGATTCAAGCGATGTCAACTAATCTTGCTAATTTTATGGTTACTCAAGCATTTGAAAAAGTATTGCGTCAACAAATCCTTGAAGAAAGACAACCCACGTTGTTAATCGAAGCCAAAATGCTTTCAACAACTCCCCCATTTCCATTTTCACGCTTATTATTGGAATCGGATAAAACCGTTTTTAATTATGTCGCTTGTGACAATGAATTTGAGCGTGATTTTGCTCAATTTTTAAATCGGGCTGAAGACATCATAGCCTTTGCTAAATTACCACAACAATTTGGTTTTAGCATTCAATACACCGATTCACGCGCTAATATTAGACACTATTACCCAGATTTTGTGGCTAGACAAAATGGGCAACATTGGTTAATTGAGACTAAAGGGCGCGAAGATATCGAAGTCAAATTAAAAGATGAAGCGGCACAGTATTGGTGTGATAATGCGATTGAATTAACCGGTATTGATTGGCACTATTTAAAAGTGCTACAATCCGCCTTTGAACAATGGCAACCCAATGATTTTCAAGAATTGAAGATGGGTTTACAGGGTTAGTGTAGATTGAATGGTGGGCAGACGTTTGCCCACTTTACCTAGTTGAAGATTAGTTTACAAGTTTAAAGTAGGTGATTTCAAACCCTTTAAGGTTTTTATTATGAATGATATACACAAAATGATGCAACAGCATGCTGATATTCTCAAGGAAATATCAACTCCTAATGATATTGCTCAAATGGCAAAAGCAATAGATGTAGAGGCATTGAGTAAAGCATTAAGTCCTATGAATGATTTTGCTCAAATGGCAAAAGCAAATGTAGAGGCATTCAATAAATCAAGTTTTATTGAAACGATTAGATTAATTGGTAATCAAAAGGCTTTCGCTGATACTTCTTTGCAAAATAGTATCCATGCTGCAACAAATAACATGAGCGCAATTGCAAGCAGTATAAATGCAGGTGCGTTTATGAAAGAAGAAATGAGCATTACCAAACAACTTCATCAGGTATCAGCCCTTGCGGTGGTAAAACTACCAAAAGTAGAATTTCCAAGTATCGCCGCTGATTATATGAGGGCAATGAACATGGCAATCCAGGAAACAAGAGTATTTGATCACCTTAAACTTCCGGGGGTTGGTATTGCAAATATGGCTTTGGAAAGTACCGCTTTAAAGCATCATACTGATATGTTTCAGAATTTACTGAAACCACTCAGCTATCTTGAAGAATGTGTAAAAAAAATGAACATTGCGGTTATTGGTAGAGATGCTCTTCATATAACAGCATTTTCTGCTATTCATGCGGTTGAAACGCAATTTAGATTTTTTCAACAAGACACGACTCTTGAAGAATCATTTTCAAAAACTCCCCTCTATAGTTCCTTAAATCAGTTTAGTGATTTGAACTTAGAAGATTTTGAAACTGAGGAAGATTGGCATGATGCTTTTTTAGACAAAATTCAAGCATTTTTAGGAACAACAATTGACAATAGTCAAGAATATGCTTTCAGTTTCATTCGTTATATTGCAAAGAAGTATTTGGAGCTACTTTCTATTGCTTTAACTGTCTACTTTTATACACAATCGCCATCACTACAAGATGTACAAGAAATAGGACAAAAAGTGGATGATGTCCGAAGAACACAAATTGAGGAACAAGATCAACGTTTGACAAAAAATGAGGAACAAGATCAACGTTTGACAAAAATGGAGGAACAAGATCAACGTTTGACAAAAAAGATTGATAGTATTCTTGAGCTATTGGAAAAATCCAACAATCCACCTATGGAGGAATCGCTCTCATCAGAAGCTCAAGCTCTTTACTATACCATCAATGATGTTGAAGTGAAATCGGAACCAAGTACAACCGCCTCATCCATTGCAGCTTTAGCAATAGATGAATCCATTAATGTTATTGAAAAACAAAATGATGAATGGGTTCAAATTGAGTTTTTTGATTATATTCACTGGGAAATAAGAAAAGGATGGATTCAAACCCATGACGTTGAACCCTTGGTTTTAAGAACAGAAGAAGATGCAAATCCAATAGATGAAGTGGCTACTCCAAGCACTCAACAGTTAGCAGAAGCCAGTAATCGTATTCATAATCGTTATGCAAAAACCTTTCAACGTCTCGCTAAAGAATAATAATCATGGTACCTCATTTTTTAAGCTTGGAATTTGTTTTGGATCAACACCAAATTATGATCGAGAAATATGGTGGTAGTCATGGCATACGGGATATGAATGGATTAGAATCAGCACTCAACATGCCATCAGCATCGTTTGATGGACAATTTCTTCATACTGATTTATATGCTATGGCAGCCGCTTACCTGTTTCATCTCGTCAGAAATCACCCTTTTGTAGATGGAAATAAACGTATTGGCACTTTTGCGGCTTTAGCTTTTTTAGATATTAATGGAATAGAAATTATTACTGAACCAGATGAATTAGCAGATTTTGTTCTTTCTGTAATAATAGATAAGTTGGATAAAGAGAAAATTGCAGACTATTTGCAAAGCCAAACCAATACATTCAACAAATCTAGGTAAAACAAAATGACAGAACTATCTTGGCAAGGTAAATATAATAAAGAGGGCAAAAAAAATGCACCCCTTCGTATTGAATTACCTTTTCAAACCATTGAAACCGTCAACGAATCGGCGCAGGAACGTCAGCAGATTGCTGATTTATTTGCTCAAGGCAAACCGACAAAATGGCGTAACCGTTTGATTTGGGGCGATAAAAAATATGTGTTGCCGGCATTATTGCCCGAATTTGCGGGCAAAATTAATCTGATTTATATCGATCCGCCTTTTGATACGGGTGCCGATTTTTCATTTACGGCTAAAATTCCGCCACATGATCCGAGCGAAAAAGCCAATACGGCCAGTTTTGTCAAACAACCGAGTATCATTGAACAAAAAGCGTATCGGGATACGTGGGGCAAGGGGCTTGATTCTTATTTGCAGTGGTTTTATGAAACTGCGTTGTTATTGCGAGAATTGTTGGCGGAGGATGGGAGTATTTATGTGCATTTGGATTCACATATTGGACACTATGTTAAGTGTGTATTAGATGAAGTATTTGGTGAAGATGCTTTTTTATGTCAGATAATATGGAAAAGAATGGCTGAAAATAGAAAAGCAACAGCAAATAAATGGCTTTCTGTAGATGATATTATTTTAGTTTTCCATAAAAACGGGCATATCTATAATCCAATTTACGTACCATATTCTGAGAAATATAAAGCCCGATTTACTCAAAAAGACGAAAGAGGGTACTTTTTTTGGGATAACATTGGTACTTATTCACAAGAACGTTTAGAAAGGTTAAAAGCAGATGGGAGAGTAAAATTTCCTGATAATCCCAATGCAAAACCAAGAATGAAAAATTATTTACATGAAGGTAAAGGAATTTTAATAGACAATATTTGGACAGATATTTCTCCGGTTAATTCACAGGCTCTTGATGCGACAGGTTATCCCACCCAAAAACCCGATAGCCTCCTAGAACGCATCATCAAAGCCTCCTCCAACGAAGGTGATTTAGTTTTAGATTGTTTTTGTGGCAGCGGCACCACGCCCGCCGTTGCCGAAAAACTCAATCGCCGCTGGATTACTTGTGATTTAGGGCGTTTTGCCATTCATACTACCCGTAAACGTTTATTAAGCAATCCCGATGTCAAACCGTTTATCGTGCAGAATTTGGGTAAATATGAGCGACAACAGTGGATGAGTAGGGAATTTACTAATCCCCAAGATCGTCTTGCCCAAGAAAAAAGTTATCGGCAATTGATTTTAGATCTCTACCATGCCGATAAAATTGACGGTTATACTTGGCTGCACGGTGTAAAAAAAGGGCGTATGGTACATATTGGCTCCATTGACGCGCCCGTTGCTTTCGGTGATGTGAAAAACAGTGTGCAAGAACTCTGGAAAAAGGGGGGCAATAACAACTTAGATATTTTAGGCTGGGAGTTTGCCTTTGAACTCAATGAAACAGCCCGCCAGTTTGCCGCTGCGAATAAAGTCGATTTAAAGTTTAAAAAAATTCCCCGTGAGATGTTAGAAAAACGCGCCGTTGATCAGGGCGATATTAGCTTTTTTGAACTGGCAGCCCTTGATGTCACTGCCAAAGTCAATAAAAAACATCAACGCTTAACCCTCACGCTGAACAATTTTATCGTGCTACCCGATGATATTCCCAAAGACGTGATGCAAGCCATTACCCATTGGAGCCAATGGATTGATTATTGGGCAGTGGATTTTAATTATCACGATGACACCTTTCATAATGAATGGCAAAGTTATCGTACCAAGAAAAAACAGGATATTGATTTAAGCGTTGCCCATTATTATCAAGAAAAGGGAACTTATACGGTTGTCGTCAAAGTCATTGATATTTTGGGGAATGATACGACTAAGTTGTTGGATATTGTGGTAGCTGCCCACCATTAATTTTTGAGAATATTTTTGAGAATATAGCTAACATCAGCATGAACAGTGACAGTTGTTCAAAAAAGAGGTTATCCATAAGAACAAATGGTGGGCTGCAAAAAGACGCTACCCACCCAAGGATATCGTGGTAGCGTAGACTGTTTTGGGGGCAATGAGATTGCCCGCCCCTACATCAATGCTATTAAGTTAAGGGCAGCAGGTAGGCCCTAACCCCGCGTATTTCAAAGCTGTAGGGGCGAACCTGCGTGTTCGCCCAAGCTTAACTCTATGCAAATTAACCATTAAGATAAAATGATGGCACTCAATCAAGAATCTATTCTTTGTCAACATTGTTTTGCTTGGCGTTGTCATCCTGATGACCGTTTTTGTGGTCATTGCGGTGATAATTTGTTACAGGCTTTGGTGAGTATTGAACCGGTTTCAACCATTTATCAGGGGGGGAAGGTGCCGAATCAGGTTACGACGGTTATTCGTAATGTGCGCGGCGGTTTGGGAGGTACCCACTTTTTTTGGCGTAATCAGGCGACTGGGTTTGAAGTGCCTCTTGTTAATTTAGAAACGGAGGCGCTGAATCAACCGAATGAACAGGAAAGTTATGCGACAAATAGTGCTGAATTGGCACTTGATCCGGCCGTGCCTGTTGAATGGTTTCTGATGCATCAAGTGTCTCCTGATAAAGCTTATCGTCGTGCTGTTTTGTCTTGTGCGATTCCTCAACCGCATTTCGCTTTGGATAAATCGGAATGGATTCTCTTAGATCATGAGGGCGTTTTGCCACTGACGTTGCGCCATGACAGTGGCGGGCGGGCGATGGTGGAAAATATTGTCGTGAGTGCGTATGAAGGAGTCGCCTTGAATTTGCCTGTGCTTGATCCTGCTCTTTTTCCCTTTAGCTTGTCTGAAGGAGAAGAACAGGTTTTGCATTTGCCTTTGACTGATGAATTGTTACGTGTCTTGCAAGGGCGGCCTCTGGGCCTTGAACTGGTGTTGGCGGTGCATATCAAATATCTTGCCCAACCCATTGATTTGCCTTTAAAACTCAGGGTGCCGATTCCGGCGCGTCCAAGATTGAAATTGCCTGAGCAAGTGAGGGCTTTACAAGGGCGTTTGTTACGTTTACTGGTGCCCGTTGAAAATCAAGGGGGAGAAAGTTGTCGCCTTAAAAATGTGCAAGTCAAAATCCGTCTTGGGCCCAAAAAACTGTGTAGTGGTGCTTCACAGTCATCGGTGCAGGGAGAATGGCTCCCTGCCGGAAAAACGCATACCAGTTTGGTTCAAATGGAATTGGTTGATAATGAGCAAGATCAACCCCTTGCGGCAAGACGTTATCAATGCGATGTACAACCGGTGTTGGTAGAGGATGATTTGGAAACGCCTAAACAAACGATTGAATTGACAATTTGCGCGCCCAAACCCTATACCGGTACGGTTGCCATTGATTTTGGCACGACGGCTACTGCTGTCGCTTATCATCCTAAAGGTAAAGCGGGACAAAGTCCGATGCCGTTGTCTTTGTCCGATCAAGATCATTTTATCCCGACGGCTATCGCATACTATTTGAATGAAAAAGACGAGTTGCAATATTGTATTGGCGATGATGCGATTGCGTTATTAGATAATGATCTGATATCGGATCGGGTTTATTTGGATAATCTGAAATGGCAACTGGATAACACGGAACCGGTATTATTGCCAGATGGCAGTGATAAGCTTTGGGAAGATATCGCGGTTGATTATCTGAAAAGGATTAAAGAAATTATTGAAGAAGATAGCGATATTGTTGCCGTTGTTGAACAGATTGCGATTACTCAACCGTCTCGTTTTCATCCCTTACTGACTAGGGCCTTAAATCGGGCTTATTTTAAAGCGAAATTCAAACCCTTAGCGGTTTCGTTAGGCGATAAAATACAGTCCAACATAGCAGAAAGTTGGCCTTCTTTGATCACTTGCTTACCTTTGCATGATCTGAAAAGCTTTCAAAATGATACTGTCGGTTATCAAGTCTTAGGCGATAGCACATTGATTGGCCGACATGCGGTATTGACTTATGATGTGGGTGGCGGTAGTACCGATATCTCCTTGTTTTTAATCGCAATTGAAAATATGGCGACGATGCAGATTACGGAATTGGGGACAGATGGTACGGGCAAAGAGGATCATTTTTTTGGCAACGGTTTTTCCGCTTTACTGTTTAAACACCTGTGGCCGGCTTGTGAAACGTGGCTAACCAGACAAGGCCATGATCCTAGCCAATTTCCGATCAGCTTGCCTTGGGAACGCCTACGGCCGGGGGCTGATCAAATCATCGCTCGTCAAAATGGGCGACGCTGTGCCGCTTTTATACTGAAACATCTTCAAGGCGATAGTGGCCCCTTTGAACAAATTAATCTACGTTTAAGGAATATTGGCATTTGGGATGATCTGGAAAATGAGGAACTGGCCAATATTATGAATGAGATTCAAGAACAATTTGATCGCCATTTGACTCAAGGGAAGCTGACATTAGAAGGTTTATATGGTTCAGCTGTGACGATACCCAGCGGCCATTATAATCAAGGAAATGGCTTGTCTCTGAACTTTGAAGGCTTCATTAAAGACTTTATTGAAAGCTGTTCCTCTCCGATGTTTAAACGTTTGCAACGTTTATTGCATCATTCTGAAGTGAGTGATTTAAAAGTCTATTTACTGGTGAGTGGGCGCGGTGCCTTTTTTCCATTGGTTGGCAGTATGCTATGGGCCCATCAAGAACGCCACCTAAACAAAAAGGAGGGCAAAAAGGAGAATCAAAAAGTGGAACAAGTGCGCGTCGATCCAAATTTTGCGAAAACCATCGTTTCTCAAGGGGCCTGTTATCTGGCAAAACTACCCAATGTTGCGCCTGGCATTAGCTTCATTCCTCGGCATCTTCCTTCATTATGTGTACAAGGCGATCTCGATCCCAACACGGGCATTCCACAACTCATACCTCTGTGTAATGGCTTGCCCGGCCCTGCTGATAGTTGGCAAGTTGCTCCCTATCCTCTTCGCCCAGGCTATCGCCTAATCCATTTCAACTTTTATCTCAGCACACATAACAAGGCCGTTTTATCGGATGAGGATAAGCATCTGACAGAACTCAGTCAAGAACTGGAATTAGAACCTGAAACTGCCGAAAAGGCCCATATCATGGTTAAAGCCAAAGCGGAAGACTGCTTAGAAATCTATCTCGGTAAGCCTTCTGATATGAAGCAAACCGATTATGATAGCTGGGAAAAGCATTTGTTAGGGCATTATGAAATCACGCCTGGTGCGTGTAGTTAATCTAATCAGGAGTACAACGGATGACGGGGATAAACGGATTAAAACCATAAAGACTTCTATTTGTAATGGTATTCAAACCATCCATGTCTCATAAATAGAC
>Ga0209834_10000954_pt1 | contig 16835 bp, 17 predicted proteins | sample Mar14236cmmetaG_FD_184134 | JGI IMG/M metagenome (GOLD analysis project Ga0209834, IMG submission 184134) | Marine hydrothermal vent microbial communities from Guaymas Basin, Gulf of California to study Microbial Dark Matter (Phase II) - Marker... ...
AAATAAGGTGACATTGGTGGCGTCCGTACTTGATTACTGCGAAAAGCAGGTTCAAGATTTTCATGCTCATGGGTGTCCTGGAGGGTCATGGAGGCTTGGGATGAAATTCATGTACACCCCTCACGCCAATGCGGCACCACATCACCCATCACTTCCAGATACCCCACTCTTCGGATGTTGTGCCCCACAAGTCTGCAGTATCGCGGGGTGAGATTGCAGAATGTGGTTGCGAGGTGGTCGGGCGGGTCGGTTGGGTGATATTGTTCCAAAGCCATACGCCCCACAATTCTGTCCGCACACCACAGATTGATCAGACCAGGTGACCGCATCGGGCAGCACTCATACACGGATCATATCCATCCAGGACTCTGCCGGACACACCACCCCAGCCTCGGTGATAACAGCAGTAATATTCGCAAGCGGTGTAGCATCGAACGCTGGATTATACACGACAGCATCTGCTGGCGCAAGCATCACATCGCCGGTCATCCGCAGTTCGTCGGGACCCCGCTCCTCGATCACGACATCACGCTCCAGCCCAACCGGATCGAATGTAGAGATCGGTGCTGCAACATAAAACGGTATGTTATGCTCTTTTGCAAGAACCGAATGGGTGTACGTCCCTATCTTGTTGAACACCGCATCTCTCGTGATCCGGTCTGCCCCAACGATCACCTTATCGATCTTTCCTGCCCGCATCATCGATCCTGCCGCAGAATCAGCGATCAGGGTAACAGGTATCCTATCCTGCATCAGTTCCCAGACCGTGAGCCTGCTTCCCTGATTGAGCGGACGGGTCTCGCAGGATACAACAGATATCTTCTTCCCGCAATCGATTGCTGCCCGAATCACGCCTATTGCCGTACCCCAGTCCACACACGCAAGTCGCCCTGCATTGCAGTGGGTCAGCACCGTGTCGCCATCATCAAGCAGTGCTGCGCCGTGTTCTCCTAACCGCCTGTTGCGCTCTACATCCTCGTCTGCAATAGCAGAGGCTTCACGAAGCGAGATTCTTCTTGCCTCATCGATGTCGCTTGAACTTCTAACAGCGTTCATCACCCGGTCCACACCATAAGCAAGATTGATCGCAGTTGGTCTCGTTCTCTTGAGCATGCCTGATGCAGCCTCAAGATCGTGCATCAATTGCTCAAGTGTTGTTGCGACGCTGAGATGCGCCGCAAGCGCGACTCCATATCCTCCGGCAGCACCAAGCGCGGGCGCACCCCTGATGCGGAGCGATTCGATCGCCTCGCATAGCAGAGGGATGGTGTTGCATCTGATTGTCCTGTACTCCGCAGGCAGCAGAGTCTGGTCGATCAAGGTTACCGTACCGTTGTTCCACTCGATGGTTTTCATGGTCAGGAGATGAGTGCGAGGAGGTGTTAAACCTGACTGGCACCGGGGCTATTTGCGGCGGCACATACGGAATCAGGAGAAGCCGAACGCGAAAACGCTATGTACAGGCTTCTATACTCAAGTGCGGGGTTTGGTGACTTAGAGGTACTTCAAATGAATATATTCGAAAGAAAATTAAGGGAAAGAATATGCTGTATTGTCCAGAAGAAAACCTATATTTCACACGTAACTCCTAAAACATAGCACTTTTCACATCCCTTTTCAATCAGGCTTAAAACTCAACTTTGGAGATTATATTCTAATCCGATAATCGCCTGCCTGCGCCCCATTTCTTCACCATTTTCCCTCATTTTCCCGCAATCCTGGAATCCCTCCGCGACCCAAAAACCACTCAGCAAACTTCGTAAACGATTTTCCACGGTGAGATACCTTATTCTTCTCAGCGCCCATCGATGCAAAGGTAACACCATCGATCTCGGTGATCGGATCGTATCCGAAGCCGCCTTCGCCCTGCTCCTGATCTGCGATCCTTCCTGTGACAGCGCCCTCGAAGGCGATCGGTTTCATGCCTGGCTCGCAGTATCCGATGACCGATCTGAACGTGGCTGATCTGAGATCGACACCCCTCATCAGTGTGAGGATGCCCGCGTTGCCGATGGTATCATAGACGTACGCAGCGTACGGTCCTGGAAACCCGTTCAGCGCATCGATGTACAATCCAGTGTCCTCAACGATCACCGCATGGTTCAATCGATTGGCTGCATACTCTGCCCCGTACAGAGCGATTGCTGCAACATCATCGTCCTGCAGTTCAGGGTATCCGCAATCGTTCTGCATGATCTCGATGTCATAATCACGCAGTATGGCGGTTGCTTCCTCGACCTTGTGCCTGTTTCCTGTTACAAAGGTGATCCTCATCTCAGATTCTCCATGTACGCCTCAATGGTCCTGTTGATGTCCTCTTCGGTATGAGCAGTGCTCAGGAAATTGGTTTCGAACTGCGATGGTGGGAGAAACACCCCGCTCTTGAGCATCCGGTGGAAGAAACGCAGATATGCTTCCTTATCACATGCGATGGCATCCTGATAGTTATGCGGGGTCTCGCCAAAGAATATCTTGAACATGCTCGCAATCCCTGAGACCGAATATGCCAGTCCGCAATCGGATATCACGTCGCTGAGTGCGGAGCGAAGTTTATCTCCTGCCGCATTCAGTCTTCTGTGCACATCCTCTGATTCGAGCACATCCAGCACCGCAAGTCCGGCTGCAAGAGAGACCGGGTTTCCGCTGAATGTCCCTGCCTGATACACGCCGCCAGAAGGAGATATCATCTCCATAATCTCCTTTTTGCCACCGAATACACCGATCGGGAATCCTCCCCCGATGATCTTTCCGAGTGTTGTCATGTCAGAAACGATGCCGAAGTATTCCTGTGCGCCGCCAGGTGCAAGCCGAAATCCGGTGATGACCTCATCGAAGATCAGCAGCACATCGTTCTCCTCTGTAACCTTGCGCACACCCTCCAGATAGCCTTCGTCGGGAGGGATCGGTCCAACGTTTCCAAGCACCGGTTCGATGATCACTGCCGCGAGATCATCCCGGTTCGATTCGACCGCCTCGGTCATCGCCTCGATATCGTTGTACTGCACCTGAAGCGTGTGTTTCGTGAAATCCGGTGGGATGCCGAGTGAGTCTGGCACACCATGCGTGGCCGCTCCTGACCCTGCTTTTACGAGAACGGCATCATGCGCACCATGAAATCCGCCCTCGATCTTCAGGAACTTATTCTTGCCGGTGTATCCGCGAGCAGCACGTAAACAGCTCTGTGTCGCCTCTGTTCCGGTGGATACGAATCGCAGCATCTCAATACCAGGATATAAGGAGGTGATCTTCGATGCAAGTTTCACTTCCGCCTCGATCGGGGTGCCGTACAACCAGCCATGCTCGAGTTGATCTGTAACTGCGTTCCTGACTGCCGGGTGTGCATGTCCGAGGATCAGCGGTCCGTAGCCCATGCAGTAATCGATGTATCGATTGGAATCGACGTCTGTGAGGATAGATCCTTGAGCAGATGCTGTGTAGAACGGGTATGGCTTGATTGCACGTACCGGGGAGCTGACTCCGCCAGGAATTACTTTTCTTGCCTGTTCATAGAGTTTTTCTGATTTTGTGGTCATAGTATGCCTCGTTATTGGTGACTTCCAGAGTGGCGATATCGCTATCCTGTACTGTTTCCTTGCAGACATATACCTTTTTTGTATCTGGTTTTTGATATTAACCACCCCCACAGAGCCATTTATATGTTGCGACCACAATAACCATACACATGGAAATGAGAAGCGATCGTATCAAAAAAGGACTCGGGCGAGCGCCTCACCGTGCATTGCTCAGAGCAACAGGCATCACGGACTTTGAGATGGATAAGCCCTTCATAGCAGTCGTTAATTCGTGGAATGATATCATTCCCGGGCATATCCACCTTGATAAGATCAGTGAAGCAGTAAAAGCCGGCATACGTATGGCTGGAGGCGTGCCATTCGAGTTCAGCACCATAGGAATCTGTGACGGCATAGCGATGAACCATGAGGGCATGAGATATCCGATGCCGTCAAGGGAATTGATTGCGGATTCCATCGAGATCATGGTTCGTGCTCATGCATTCGATGGCATGGTGCTGATACCGTCATGCGACAAGATCGTGCCAGGCCATCTGATGGCAGCAGGGCGTCTCGATCTACCAGCGATTGTGGTCACTGGCGGTCCGATGCTGCCAGGATTTGTCGGCGATCACAGGGAAGACCTGATCTCGGTATTTGAGGCGGTCGGTAACGCTCAGGAGGATATCTACGATCTTGAAACGATCGCGTGTCCTGGTGCGGGATCCTGCTCAGGACTCTTTACAGCAAACACGATGGCGTGTATGACCGAAGCGCTTGGTTTGAGTCTTCCTGGCTGCGCAACCGCTCATGCCATCGATGCAAAGAAGATCCACATCGCAAAGGATTCTGGCAGACAGATCATGGAACTCATTCATAAGAATATCACAGCACGCCGGATCGCAACAGAACAGGCATTTGAGAATGCGATCTCTGTTGATATGGCAATCGGAGGCAGCACGAACACAGTACTTCATCTGCCAGCGATCGCTCACGATTTTGGCATCACACTCCCGCTCTCACGGTTTGATGAACTCAGCCGGAAGACGCCGCATCTCATCAATCTGCGCCCTGGTGGAGAACATTTTATGATTGATTTCGATCAGGCAGGCGGCGTTTACGCGATTATAGAACGGCTGTCGCATCATCCTGATATCGATCTTGACGCGCTCACCGTAACCGCCCGTACGCTTGGCGAGAATCTGAATGATGTGGTGATCGTGAACCCTCTGACGAACAGAGAGGTCATCGCAACCGTTGATGAACCGAGACATCCTGAGGGCGGAATCGCCATCCTGTACGGGACGCTTGCGCAGAATGGTTCTGTTGTCAAGCAGATCGCGGTTGACCCGAAGATGCTCAAGCATACCGGACCGGCGAAGGTATTTGAGAGCGAGGAGGATGCGATGGAAGCGATCATGAATCGTAGAATCGTTTCAGGAGATGTGGTTGTCATCAGATACGAGGGTCCGAGTGGAGGTCCTGGCATGCGCGAGATGTTATCCCCGACATCAGCGATCGCGGGCATGGGGCTCATTGATTCGGTCGCTCTGATAACAGATGGGCGGTTCTCAGGCGGTACACGCGGACCCTGTATCGGGCATGTGTCACCAGAGGCAGCAGTTGGCGGCACAATCGCGCTGGTACAGGACGGCGATATGATCGAGATCGATATTCCGAATCGGGCGCTGAATCTCATGGTCGATCCTGATGAACTGGATGCCCGAAAGAAGTCGTGGAAGCCTCCTGAATCGAAGGTGAGCGGTGTTCTGGCACGGTATCAGCGGATGGTCGGAGATGCGTGCGAGGGAAGCGTGATCAGATAGCGTGCAGTAACTGATAGACCGGATTTGCGTGCTGGGGCGGTGTTAATTTTTCCAGCGAAAATCTGTCACGGCTGCCCCGGTGCTACACTAAGCCGCATCTCACGTATTCAGAGATGGTGTATCCAGCCTCCTGATGCGGAGCGTTATTGGTTTCCTGAAGGCACCGGCGACGGATTACCTTGGTTCCAGGGTTTGGACTGTTTATGGCAGTTTTTATCATGGATGACGCAATTTTATTCCATTTTAGCATCCGTGTCATTCGTGATCTAGAAACCCTCAGTGCCGCACGAGCATGATTCATCTACGGATTCTTGCAACGCGAATTGTAGAGAGAGCCGAAAAATATGTACCCACAAACTATTTATTGACCGGTATCCGATAATACACCGGGTGAGAGTTTGAGAGTACTGGTTGTGGATGATTCGATATTCATGCGGAAGATCGTGTCAGATGTGCTGAATTCTGATCCAGAGATCGAGGTCTGTGATATCGCAAGGAATGGAATCGAGGCTATCGAGAAGATAAAGGAATTGAAACCGGATGCGGTCACGATGGACATCGAGATGCCTCGTATGGATGGGCTCACCGCACTTGAACACATCATGCGTGAATGCCCTGTGCCGATAATCATGCTCAGCACACTGACGCAGAGGGGTGCGGATGCCACGTTAAAGGCACTCGATCTCGGAGCAGTGGATTATGTGCCGAAACCATCTGGTGCGATCTCGCTCGATGTGAGAAAGGTCGGTCACGAACTGATCGAGAAGGTAAAAGCAGCAGTACATGCGAGACTCAGAAAACATACGCAACGAAAACGAGTGCCGCTGAGATACACACCCAGAGCAAAAACAAGACTTATTGTGATTGGGACGTCCACAGGAGGACCTTCCGCACTGGCAGAGATCATCCCCCGCTTTCCAGCAGATACACCTCCGATGCTGATCGTGCAGCACATGCCTGCTGGTTTTACAGCGACGTTTGCAGAGAGGCTGAATACTGAATCCGAGATCACGGTCAGGGAGGCAAAAGAAGGGGATAAAATCCGGCAGGGACTTGCGCTCCTCGCTCCAGGTGATTATCATATCACTGCTGGCAGTGATGGCAGGGTGCACCTGAACAAGAAACCAAAGGTGCACGGGGTCAGACCCGCTGTCGATCCGATGATGATCTCTGCTGCTGATGTCTATAAATCGAATGTGATCGGGGTTATCATGACCGGAATGGGGGGCGATGGCAGCGATGGGGTTGTGGCGATCAAGAAGAACGGAGGATTTGTCATCGCACAGGATGAGGATTCCTGTGTGGTGTACGGCATGCCGCAGGAAGCGTACAAAACCGGGTGTGTGGATAGAGTGGTGTCATTATCACAGATACCCATCGAGGTACTGCGAAAATGTTAATATGATCCGGTTGGAAATGGTTGTTGGGGGTACTGATAATGGATATGTCCGAATACAGGGGAGAATTTGTAAACGAGGCAAGAGAGCATCTGCAGATATTAAATCAATCACTTCTCGATTTAGAGCATGACAGATCCAATATGGATCTTTTAAATAATATCTTTCGGGCAGCACATACCCTGAAAGGCTCATCCGCAACGATGGGGTACACGGATGTGAACACCCTGACGCACCGGATGGAGAACGTGCTCGATGCGATCCGCAATGGCGAGATCGAGGCAACATCAGAGGGGCTGGATACGCTGTTCGGTTGCTTTGATGCGCTTGAGATCATGATCGATGCAATCGATACCGAGGAGAAGTATGATGTCGATGTCTCCGAACTGGTGAGCCATCTGGATGGTCTGCTGACCGGAGGTGAAGAGAAGAGCGAGTCAGAGGAGTCTCAAAAACCACCGGCAGATGACCGGATCGTTGTGTTCAGTGAAGAAGAGAAGGAGAAAGCAGGTGAGGCGGTAGATCGAGGTCTTCCTGCATTCAAACTGAAGATCCGGCTTGAAGAGACCTGTGCTCTGAAATCGGTTCGTGCTGTGATGATCCTGAAAACCATCGGTGAGCATGCAGAGATCCTTTCAACCACGCCAGATGCTGAGAAGATCGAGGACGGTGCGTTTGATAGCGAATTCGATGTGATCATCGGCACGAACGAGGACGGCGGTGCGATCAGGAGATCGATCGAACAGATCAATGAGGTTGCACAGGTGGATGTACTGCCACTGGAATCAGAATCAGAGGAGAAGACCGGTGAATCAAAATCCGTTGAGCCTGAAAAACCCGGCAAACCAAAAAAGAAGCCGGAAGTTGTTCGAAGTGTGCAGAGTGTACGCGTCAACATAGAAAAACTGGATTCGTTTGTGAACATGGTCGGGGAACTTGTTATCAACAAGATCAGGCTTCTGCAGATTCAATCGACACACCAGATCAAGGAACTGGACGAAACCATATCCAACATCGACAGACTGACCAATGATCTGCGTGATGAGGTCATGCAGATGCGGATGGTGGCTGTTGATCAGATATTCAATCGATTTCCAAGAATGGTGCGTGATCTGGCAAAGAAGAAGAATAAGAATATTGAACTGATCATCGAAGGAAATGAGATCGAACTCGATCGAACGGTGCTGGATGAGGTAGGTGAGCCACTGATACATCTGCTCAGAAACTGCGTTGATCATGGTATCGAAGCTCCAGAGGAGAGGGAGAAGAAAGGTAAGCCAGGAACAGGAGTGATCAAGTTGATCGCGCAGAGAGAGAAGAATCATGTGAAGATCGAGGTTGCCGATGATGGGGCAGGCATTGATCCCGCGAAGATACGCGCAAAATCTGTTGAAAAAGGAATCCTGAAGAAGGAGGAAGCGGATGCGTTGAGCGATGAAAATGCACTCTCACTGATCTTTACTCCTGGTTTTTCCACCGCAGAAACAATAACCGATGTCTCTGGCAGGGGCGTTGGCATGGATGTGGTGAAGACCAGTATCGAAGCACTCGGTGGCAGTGTGAACCTCAGATCAGAGATCGGCGTCGGTACCACTGTAACAATGCAACTCCCGCTCACGATGGCGATCATCCAGGCACTGCTCGTGGAGGTCGCTAATAGTGTGTATGCTGTACCGATCAGCAGCGTTCTCGAGACGATCAGCGTTCCGGTGGGCAGCATCAGAACGATGGGGCAGCAGCACCTCACGACACTGCGAGGGAATGTGCTGCCGCTCGTGTGGGTACACGATATCTTTGGAATCCATGCTGAAAATGGACACGAAGATGTTACAGCAGTGGTGGTCGATCGCGGCGGGCAGCATATCGGACTCGTGGTGGATTCACTGGTCGGGCAGCAGGAGATAGCGATCAAGTCCCTCAATGGGATGCTCGCGGGAATTAAAGGATTCGCTGGCGCTACCATCCTCGGTGACGGTAGGGTGATCATGATACTGGATGTTGCCTCGCTGGTGTGAGGGATGTCAGAGATCATCAAGGTTGGAATGGCAGATGCGAAAGTATCTCACAACCCTGCGGTGCTGGTCACCATAGGGCTCGGGTCGTGTGTTGGCATCGCGCTGTACGATCCAGGAGCGAAGGTCGGAGGGCTTGCACATATCATGCTTCCGAGCAGCAAGCGCGCCAGTAACGGCGACATTAATCCAATGAAATATGCCGACACCGGCATTGAACTGACCATAAAGAAGATGATCGAATTAAATGCCATGAAAAGACGCATAACAGCCAAGATTGCAGGCGGAGCACACATGTTTGCATGTGCAAGGGAGAACAGTTCCTTCCTGAAGATCGGCGATAACAATGTCGCTGCCGTAAAGGAGAAACTGGCGCAGGAAGGGATCAAGCTACTCGCAGAGGACACAGGGAGCAATTATGGAAGAACAGTGGAACTGCATACCATCGATGGAAAATACGTCATAAAAACGATTGCTAAAGGCATAAAGGTGATTTGAATGGATGATTTTGAGAGACTTAAGAAGAAGATCTCAGATGACCGGAACTTCAGCTGCAATCAGTACAAGGATCCGTATCTGAAGCGAAGATTCGCTATCAGGATGCGTGCCACTGGTGCGAAATCGTACAGGGAGTACATGAAAGTGCTTGACAACGATAAGGATGAATATCCCACATTACTGGATGCGCTCACCGTCAATGTAACTGAGTTCTTCAGGGATAACAGCGTCTTTGATGAAATTGGACGCGTTTTACGATCGCTGGTCGAGGAAAAACGAAAGGATAACCGAAATACCCTGCGTATATGGAGTGCGGGCTGTTCCAGTGGTGCTGAGGCATACTCGGTAGCGATACTGCTTCATCAGGTTCTCGGATCACAGATCAATGATTTCAGGATCACAATCTATGCAACAGACATCGATGATGCCTCTCTTGCGAAGGGCAGGCAGGGAATCTATGATCCCAATATTCTGAAGGACATCAAGCGAACATATTTGACGAAATATTTTAATCAGGTTGATGGCGGGTATCAGGTGATCGAACCCCTCCGAAAGATCGTGACATTCAAGAGACATGATCTGATCAATGAGCGGGCACTTCCGATGATGGATATGATACTGTGCAGGAATGCCGTGATATACTTCTCAAGAGACCTGCAGGAAAAATTATTTATTAATTTCTATCGTTCATTGAATGATGGTGGTTATTTCATCATGGGGAAGACCGAGACGCTGATCGGTGAAGCGAAAGATAAATTTAAATCAGTAAATAATAAAGAACGAATATATCAGAGGTAGTATGGGGAACAACGCAGGACAGGAAAAGGTGGTCACATGGCTGGACGGGAAGATCCTGTTCATGGACATCTACGCCAAACAACCTAACTGGGTGCAGTGCCGGATCGTGCTCACTTATGGCGGCATCTGGTTGATGTACGGTACAGAAAAAAAAGGCATCCCGCTCACAGCGATCAGTAGCTTTGGAAGGGAGATTCCAAAGAAACAACTCGGCAATGTTCTGGATTATGTATCGGTGACCTACATCAGCGAAGGCAAGGAAACAACGGTTGCAGTCACAGGAATCTCTTCGCAACTGAAAAAATTGAAGAAATACCTGATGTTCCTGAAACTTCATCAAAAACCGGTTTACATACTCCATCCGGCAAAAATCGGAGGCGTGATCCAGGACAGTGCCCAGTGGGAGCAGGGAATTCTCAATGTATCATGGACACCTGGTGGCACAGCAGATAAACTGGTCATCCAGCGCAGATCAGGAAACGTGAATATCCCGTTGAGCAACATCGAACTGGTACAGACCGAGAACCAGAAGATCGGCGGAAAACCACAAAATATTATAAATATAAAATACTCTTATGAAAATAATACTTACAACACATTTGTACTTGCTGAAATTCAGAATTTACTCGTAGAATATATAAATGACCACCTGCAGGAGCAGGGTGTGATATCCAGGCACGTAAGCGGTACCACAAGCGGATCCTCTACCGGAGCCGGTTTGGATGAGACTGATGAAGAGATACTGGTCGCGATCTACTCTGGCATCTCCTCGCTCGAGGTGCCCTCTTTTATGGAGGGAATGGATGTGGATCAGGTTGAGAGCATCTATGATAAACTGATCTCTTACGGACTCGTGGAACTGGTTCGTCTGCGCAAGGATGTCCAACTCACACCGAAAGGTAGAAATATAGTGAACAAGAAAATGCAAGCATGAGGAGGGGTTAATAATGGCAAATATACTACTGGTAGACGATTCGAAGTTCATGCGCGCACTCTTAAAGAAGGTGCTCGCAAGCTCGCATACCATCGTGGGAGAAGCCGAGCATGGGGTGGAGGCGGTCGAGATGTACGATCAGGTATCTCCGGACCTTGTGCTGATGGATATCGTGATGCCGCACATGGACGGGATACTTGCGGCCAGCAACATCATGAAGAAGCACCCTGATGCAAAGATCATCATGTGCACATCGGTTGGGCAGGACGAGAAGGTGAAGGCAGCAATCAAAGCTGGTGCCAGAGGGTACATCACCAAGCCATTCCAGGGACCAAGTGTTCTTGCGGAAGTTGAAAGTTTACTGGGGCAGTGATCATGATCGGAATGGAAACGCTTAAAGGGCTGAAGAAACTCGGAGACCAGAGCGCGGAGATGGCGATCCAGTCGCTTGCTGATATGACCGGCATGCAGGTGCTGATGAAAGTTTCTGCTGTCGATCTGGCAGAGATCGAACAGATCCCAGCAGTCATCGGCATAACCGATGATGCGATGGTCGGATTGTATGTGCGATTCACAGGTGAACTTCCAGGATCGGTTTTGACGTTACTCTCGATCCCATCTGCCCGGAGACTCGCCGATATCATGCTTGCAGGCATGGAAGATGGTTCTGATGGCGATTCTGTACTTTCAGAGATGCAGCAGTCAGCAGTCGAGGAGATCGGGAATATCATCACATCCTCGTTCATCGATGTATGGGCAAACGCATTCAACCTGGGACTGAACCAGAGCCCACCCGCGTTTGCATGCGATTATGTTCCCTCGATCATCGATGCCTCGCTCGCGAAGGCATCCGAGAAGGGGGACTTTGCCGTGGTCTTTAACAGCGCGATTCATGTTGTTGATCAGGACATCGACTGCAACATTCTGGTGCTTCCTGATCCCGATAAGATGCAGATGGTCTTTGATAACTTTGAGGGCTAATTATGGTCGAACTTAACGTCCTTGAATCGATAAAGGAGATGGGTGACAGGAGCGCAAGCCTGGTGATGGAATCACTCTCCGGGATGCTCGGTATGGAGGTTGTGATGGATGTTTCAACTGTCAGCGTGGAAGCGATCGAGAGAATTCCTTCAGATATTGGGTTGTCTGATGAGCATGTTGTTGGGGCTTACGCTGGATTTTCTGGCGAGGTCTCTGGCTCGGTGTTGACAGTCCTATCGATCGAGAGTGCACGCAAACTGGCAGACATTCTGCTCGCAGGTATGGATGATGAGGAACCCCTGGAATATCTGACCGAGATGCAGGAGTCTGCGATACTCGAGGTGGGTAACATCCTGACATCACCGTTCATCGATGTCTGGGCTGATACGGTCTCTATCGAACTTACCCAGAGTCCACCATCGATTGCATGCGACCTGCTGCACTCTGTGATCGATCGTTCGCTGGATGGGCGCGCTGAAAACAATATTGCAATCGCATTCAACAGTGCGCTGCACGTCGTGGATCAGGACATCGACTGCAACATTCTGCTGCTCCCGGATCCGGATAAGATGGAGATGCTCTTCAATCGTCTGTAGATTTCGCATCCCCGTGGATAAAGAACCGGTCACCAACCATCAGTCTGATGTATTCTTCCTTCTTACCCTTCAGCACCTGAATCTTATCTGTAGTTAAAACTGCATGATTGATGAATAACCCTTCAAATCTGCTGATCACATCCTCATCATGTGCTTTCTTATTGATCAGCGCGATGACATTGAATTGTTTGTGAGAAAATACCTCAACAGACTTTGAAATAACATCGTATGCTTTATCAACACCCTGTTCAGAAATCAGGTGGCTCACAGGCTCGAATATGACCCAGACTCCCTCATGTAGTTGATCGAAGAGGTCAGAGAACCGTTCGATCTGCTGCAGTGGAAGAATGACCACGCCATTGCTCTCCGAGATTTCAGTGGCAGTGGATGAAATCTCTATGAATTTCATCGCACCGATATCGATCAAATCATGTAATTTATTCCTGTACTCGGATATTCTCGGCTCGTTTGAAATTAGTACTGCATTCCTGCATTCGCCAAAGATTCGGAGCGTGATCTCGATCACCGCGTCCTCGTATCTGCTTTCCGGTGTGTATTCAAGCAGGGTAGATTTACCAAGAAGATTGCTCACCTCATCAGCTGTTGGGATGGACCACACCATCCCTTCCACAAGAAACTCACCGATCTGCTCTCTTGGAACGGTCTTAAACGCTCTGTACACTAAAAAGCCAGCGCCTGCGAATGTTCCTGTGTAAACAACGCTCCAGAATGCAAGAAACATGAGTATCGCATCCATCGCATCTTCGATCCCGGAATATTGAATTGCAATTGCAGGGAACACCGAGGTCGTGATCAGGAACACAGCGGTAAGCGCGAGCAATAACCATGCAACCGAGCCTTTCTGGGTCTGCTGGTACACCCTGACCCACATGAACATAGCGATCAGTCCGGCTATGAGCGAGATTGTGCTGAAGATGATGAACAGCCTGTACATCGAACCACTCCAAACATATCAATAGTGTGATGCCAGATAAATCTTTGTATCAAAACAGCATCTCCAAAATTGGATAATCGGTAGGGTGTTTGTTTTCCACGTCGTTTGAACAATGCTATAGCATCTTCTGTGCTTCTGCCGCCTTCATGATGGCTGATGAGCAGTCTGGTATCCATCTTCATCGCAGTCAGCGTGTAAACAGTGCCGTATTCCGGAGAATATGGTACCTCGTATTTCGCTGGAACAACATTTCCACGTCTTGTATTTCAACAGCGCTCGTTTATTCTTTCCGTAGTCCGGACAATCGTTGTTCCAGCACCAAAAATTTCACGTACATGACCCAAACACAGACTGATCGTTTATCTGTTGCAGATCAGTTTTGCAAGCGTCACAGGAGATCTTAGTACGCACCATCTGTTAAAATCGGTGTATGTCGTATCACCTCTTACGGTTCTCAGGTATTCCATGAATAACCGATTATCGCTCCGCAATGCGTTTAGAAATAGGTCCAGACGACCATAAGTAATCTTTGCAAACCTGAGTGCAGATTTCAGATCATAATTGAACTCTTTTTCGCATTTTAGCACATATTCATCCAGAAATCTTTCAGAGAAATCATCGCTTTCAACAGCACCTGTTGCGACTTCTGCCGCTATCTCACCGCTCTTCACAGCATAATAGATCCCCTCGCCAAGAAACGGATCGACGAAACCGGCAGCATCACCTGTCAAAAGCACACGGTCACTATGTATTTTCCGGTCAAAACCCCCAGCAGGAATTCTATGGATGTTGACGTTATTCATTTTATCTTCGATATCGATATTCTTTTGAAGTGAAACATTCCTGACGAATCTCCTGAACAGTGTTTTCGGGTCATGCAGCCGCGTACCCCATCCGCCGATGCCTATGGAGATACGATCACTCTTCGGAAATACCCATCCATAGCCCCACTCTCCGATAAAATAAAATTCAGTTAATTTATCACCAACACATTCATCTGTAAGCGCCTCTCCAAGTTCGACCTCAGCCTCCAGACACAGACCAACGCCATCGCCCCAGCGTGTTCTTATGCCTGACTTTCTCGCTACCGTGCTGTTCACCCCATCAGATCCGATAACCATCCTTGAACGATACCGGTTTTTGGGTGTTACCACCTCTACGTAATCCGCACCAAAAACAATATCCAGCACCTTCTCGCCATCCTGAATCACAGCACCAGAATTCTCTGCTCTGTTGATGAGCCAGCGATCAAGGTTCTCCCGGCGGGTCATTATTGCGACACGATCATCCAGCATTCCTGTGAAGTTTCTGTAATCCGGCAAAAATATGCGTGCACCGAATACCTCACGCTCGATCAATTCCTTATCGATCTTTCCGATTATATCCACTGCTTTCTGAGAGACTCCACCGCCGCATGTCTTGTCTCTCGGATATGACTCCTTCTCAATCACCAGCACAGAAAGCCCGTCTTTTGCTGCCCTGTACGCTGCAGTCGAGCCTGCAGGACCGCCACCAGCGATGATCAAGTCGTACATTTATCCTGCCGCAGCCAGTTCCTCGAAGTATCTGCCAACCAGATCCGAATTCTCACCAGGAATTGGTTCGGGTGCTTCGGAAGCGACCGGTTCCACAGGAAACGGCGAAGACTCCTTGAAATCATGCGTCTCTGTCTCAGAGGTCTCCCGTATGCTGAACTCGGATCCGACACCCGTATACATTGTGAGATCGAGTTTCGTGCCCTCGATGGACGCAACCGATGGCTCTCCGTATATATCGCGCACGCTGCCAGTGCCCGCCATATCCATCGATCCAGAGTTTTCACCGCTACCACCACCATCGCCACCACCACCCCCTGCTAGCTTATTCAGAGCCGGGAAATTTGCGGCATCGACTGACTCAACCACGGAAAAATTCGTAACCGCGAGCGATACGATGAAGAGTGCCATCAAAATGATCGCAACAATCCTTGAAAAGATTCGTTTTCGATCCAGAAACGATGAATAGGCAATATTATCCATTTCCTTTGTAACATCTTCTGCCAGATCCTCCATCACAACATTTTCAATTTCACAATTGTCATGCGCCGTCTTCAGCGGTTCATCCAGTTCTGAATATGCCGTTCCGATCTCTGCACACACATCCATGTACCGCCCGCGTGCACGCACCACCAGTATAGCCAGTACTGCAATCGTGGTCATAACCGCAAGCACGATCCCGCATAACGCAGATGCAGCGATCTCTTTTCCGATATCTGAAAACGTGATGACATCGATCCCTATTCTACCTGCGCAGATACGATCAATGCCAGAGAAGATTATACCCGTGTACGCTGCCATGAAGATCAGAACCGAATCCAGCAGTACGTAATATCTGTTAAATTTCTTAAATAGATTGCCCAGTTCAGAGATCCCTTCTGTGAATGCATACATGCGGATACCTCTATTAATGATTCATCTTAAACCCAACTTCGTTTGCGTGCAGCAAGTTCGATCGCCCGCACGATACTGTTCGTCGGATTAATCGTTGCCACAGGTATACGCAGTATCTTCTCGACTGTCGGGCTGACGATAGGCGCGCAGACAAGTGCTGATGCACCGTCACGTTCGGCACGAACCGCTGCTATGATCGCATCCTCCATTGTGGATGCCGCATACTCGCGCACAACAACAGACTCGCCCTCAATTTGTAACTGCCTCTCTGTGATGCGATCGAGTACGGGGCGCGCTGCGATCACCGCGATAAAATTCTTTTCTGTGCCTTCGAGTTTTCGTATGGTTTCTATGATCCGCCTGAGCGTCTTCACATTCGGCTCGCGGTGCCCTGACAGTATCTTGTATAGCGTGCTGTGTGGAATTGAGGCGCACTTACTGAATTCGAGAATGGTCATACCAAGTTGCTCCTTTATTGCTCTGGAAAACACATTTCTGAACCGTTCATCCGATTCGAATACCGCAAGAATCACTTCATCTGCTATCATCCGATGTTATAATGTTTCCAACGTTCATATACATTGACATGATGACCGAGTACAAACAATGTATCATCGTCCGTGCGGATCTGAAACTCTCGCGTGGAAAGCTTGCCGTGCAGGTTGCGCATGCTGCAGTATCGGCAGCAGAGGCTGCAGACGCCAGCAGCCGCAGAGCGTGGAAGGAGGGCGGGCAGAAGAAGATTGTGTTACAGGTGAAAAACCTTTCAGAACTGTATGAACTGAAGATGGATGTAGAAGCGGCAGGGCTTCCGGCAGCATTGATCACGGATGCCGGTCTGACTGAGGTACCTCCGGGCACGGTCACCGCGCTCGGCATCGGACCCGCCCGATCCGA
>Ga0209834_10000955_pt1 | contig 16832 bp, 23 predicted proteins | sample Mar14236cmmetaG_FD_184134 | JGI IMG/M metagenome (GOLD analysis project Ga0209834, IMG submission 184134) | Marine hydrothermal vent microbial communities from Guaymas Basin, Gulf of California to study Microbial Dark Matter (Phase II) - Marker... ...
GACCCTCCAGGTCGAGGGAGATAAAAGCACGCATCGGAATCACCATGATAAAAATCGAAACGATAAAATAAAAATCTTCCGATGGTTTTTCATAACCTCCAGGAATATTCTCAGGGTTGTTCAATAATTCCCGCTTATGAAAAAGGTTATATATGCCTTCTTTCATAAAATAAAACGGTGATATCTATGCAAATCGTTGAACTCAACATAAAATTGCCCTACGAGGGTAGGGGGAAAATTCTGGGTCGTTTGTACGACAAGGTTAGGGGCAGGATTCGCGACATCCACTTCTTCCCGCCCGATGCCGAAGGCATGAGTGAAATTAAGATGGAGCTGGCCGAGGACAACGCTTCGAGGCTTCTCTCCGAGCTCAAAAAGATAGTCAGAAACGGAAAGGTAACGTTCAAAGTTCTCTCAGACGTCTGAGCATCATCCCTTTATTCCTCTGTTCAATTCTATCAGTTTTTCTCTGGCCTTCTCCAGAGAACCGGCCTTTTCTATCGCGGTGCCCGTGACGATGATGTCTGCACCTGCCTTCACGGCCGCCCGCGCCTGCTCTGCACTCCTTATGCCTCCGCCGACTATGAGCGGGACGTCGATTACCTTCTTCACGACCCCTATCATCTCGGGAGGAACCGGCTGCGGAGCCCCGCTCCCCGCCTCTAGGTAAACCAGACGCATCCCAAGGTACTGGCCGGCTAAAGCGTAGGCCGCTGCAATCTTGGGCTTGTGGCGCGGGATGGGCTTGGCATCGCCGACCCAGCCTACCGTTTCCCCGGGTTCTATGATGAGGTAAGCCATCGGTATCGGCTCTATTCCGTAGTGCTTGACTGTAAATGCCCCCAGCGCCTGGGAGCCGGTTATGAAGAACGGGTTTGTGGAGTTGAGGAGGCTCATGAAGAATATCGCATCCGCATGCTTGCTTATTCCGCCGTGGGAGCCTGGGAAGAGTATCGTCGGCAGGTTCGATGATTCCTTTATCGCTTTCACAACGCCGTCCAGAACCTCTCCCTCCGCCCCCGTGGAGCCGCCTATCATTATGGCATCGACTCCGATTTCCTCGCTCATCCTCGCTATCCTACCTGCCGTTTCGGGGTCAACGTCGTCGGGATCGAGGAGAACGAAGTGAAGCTTTTCGGTTTCAATCTTCTCGTGAATGTAAGTCTCGACCTTTCCGAGCTGAAGTTTCATTTTTCTCACCGAACTCTATAACTTCCTCCCCGCTTTTAACCCTTTTCCATTCCAGCCCAAGTCTGCTCAGAATGGCGGTAAGAGTCCCGTCGGGTTCCCCGTCGAAGCGGTAAAGGTTGGTGCTGACCCTGACGTCCCCCGCGCCGAATCCCTCGACGGGCTCCCCGTACTTTGCCACTTCCAGAGACAGCTTTTCCTCCAGTCGTTCCTCGCTTGGGATGAGGTACGCCCTCAGGAGCTCGGCCCCCTTCAGGAGGAAGTCTATATGCCAGTGGAGCCTCTTGTGCTCGCTGAAATGCCTGGCAACGCGTTTTTCAAGGGAGTTCATAGCCGAGCCGACGTACACATAATGGCCTCTCCTCAGACGGAACTCCCGGCCTTTGGTTCTGATGGTTTTATCCTCTTTCAGCAGGACGACAAGGAGATATGACCCTCTCATGGTGTGGGATTCTACTCATCATTTATAAACTCCTGGCTCCCAAACAACTTTGGTGTGGGATGATGGACGAAAAGAAAAAGAAGAAACCCGTGGATGACTTCGCATGGCAAAAGTACGATAAAGAAGAGTTTGAAGAACGCTTCCCTGCCCTGGCGAAGGAGCTTGAGGGAGAGGGGGTCCCGATAGAGGCATACCGCGTGGAGGAGGGGGAGGACTTCATCGATAAGAAGGAGATGGACTTCGCCGGCTACAACCCCACGGTCATCGATTTCCTCAGGAGATGCAGTACCGATGACGAGGCGCTTGAGATAATAAACTGGATGGAGGAGCGCGGTGAGATAACCCACGAGATGGCCAAGGAGCTCAGGATAACATTGGTCAAGAAGGGAGTCAGGGCATTCGGCCCCAAGAAGGAGTGGGGCTGGTACGAGAGGCACAGGAAGCGGGAGTAGTTCTTTTTCCTTTTAACTAATCATTAAAACTGAAAGGGGAGAAAAGCACCTTCAGATGTTCCCGATTCGCTGGAGCACCATTCCCTCGATCCTTATCGGCTCCGCCCTTCTGGCGAAGACTATAGCCTGGTCGAGCCTGGCCTCGCTCTCCGCGTGAATTGTGAAGAGCGGGTCGCCTTCCTTGACCTTCTCTCCAACCTTGACGTAGAGCTCCAGGCCTGCTCCCTTGTCCTCCGGAGCTCCCGCGGCCCTTGCGATTCCGGTTATCGCCCTGTTGTCTATGGAAGTGATATATCCGCTCGTCGGGGCGGTGAACGTGTAGGTCTTGTCGCCTATCGCAATGTCTTCCGGCTTGATGTCCGGGTTGCCTCCCTGCTCTTCTATGATTTCGCGCATCTTCTGGTAGGCCTTTCCGCTCTCGAGTATCTCGCGCGCCATCTTCTTGCCCGTTCCTGCCGGGGCAACACCGCCCATCTCCAGGAGGATTCCAGCCAGCCCTGTGGCCTTCTCTATCAGGCTTCCCGGCCCTTTTCCTGTCATAAGTGCCTGAAGCGCCTCTCTCGCCTCAAGGGCAGGGCCAACGGTGTGTCCAATAGGCTGCCCACCGTAGGTTATGGCAACCTCGACGTACTGGCCGAGCCTCTTTCCGAGCTCTATAAAGTCCCTCGCCAGAGCCCTGGCCTGGTCCACGCTCTCGACCTTGACACCCTTTCCTGTTGGGATGTCTATGAGGACGTACTGGCTGCCCATGGCGTACTTCTTTGACATTATGCTGGCCAGCATCAGGCCGGTCGGGTCGATGCTGAGGGCGCGCTCCGCCTTGATGGTTATGTCATCGGCGGGGGCGAGGTTCAGCGCACCGCCCCAGACCAGGCAGGCGCCGATCTTCTCCACGATGCGCTTTATCTCGTCCAGGGAGAAGCTGACGTCGGCAAAGACCTCCACGACATCCGCCGTTCCGGCGGCGCTGGTGATTGCCCTCGAGGATGTCTTTGGGATTGTGAGGCCGGCGGCGGCAACGATTGGCACGACTAGGATGTTGGTCTTGTTGCCGGGCACACCTCCGATGCTGTGGACGTCCATTATTGGCTTCCTGTCTATATCAAGCATATCGCCCGTCTCGGCCATTGCTATCGTTAGTGCGGCTATCTCGTCCATATCGAGGCCGTTTATCTCGAGTGATGTGACAAACGAGCTTATTTCGATATCGCGGAGCTTCCTGTCAACGATGTCCTTGGTTATAGTTTCAATCTCCACCTTCCTGAGCTTTTCACCACGCATCTTTTTCTTTATGTAACGGACGCTCTCTGGTGTGCCGCTCGGGATAACGGTGACAGTCTCGCCCTCAGAAAAGTTGTGGAGCTGGAGGATGTCCCTGCTTATTCCTATCTCTCCCTCCTCGACAAGACCGCTTATAACCACGCTGCCATAAACAGTCTTTTTGCCAGCCTCAAGTTTTACAAGGTCATCCGGGTGAAGCTTGGCCTTCATGGCCTCTTTTTCGTTTATAAAAACAGAGTACTTCCCGCTGCGTATGTCAAGTATCCTGACCTTAGCTTTCATTTCTGCTCCCTCCTGTGAGTGTAGTTTCAGGTATTGTGCAGAGAAATACTTAAACCTTTTTTGACTGGTGTACAAAAAAACGCTCTTAAATGGGGAATTGGCCTTGAATGATAAATGTAAAAATCACCTGCTAAGGCCATGGAGCCCCTCCGTAACTCCGTGGGATTCACCTTCCAGCTCGCCCGTTCTGAGAAGGACTCCAATTATGTCCGGCACAACTTCCCTAACCGCTGGGGGCAGAAGTCCATCGCCCTTCAGGTAGTATCCAACAACCTCGTCCAGGGGGGCGCTTACTAGTTTGCCGTCGAAGACGTGTACGGCCTTATCATCGACCTCAACTATCTTGTCTGGATAGCCCAGCCGAATCTTCATAGCGCCCCACCCCCAATTCAGGATTTGTAGAAGAGGGCTTTTAAAATTTAACGCCTCAAAAATGTTTAATAACAAGATGATTAGAAAAGCTCAGAGGCTCCGAACCTCTTCGTCTATGGACTCTTCGAGGGCCTTCTCCCACTCCTCGACGTCAAAGTCAACGAGCTCGTTTTCGAGGTCCTCTTTGAGGCTCGTAACGCGCCTCTTAAGGGCACTCTTGGTTTCTTCATCGTAAACAACGTAGTACGGGCTGCTTTTGGCAGAGTAGTACAGCATCAGCAGCACGATATTGAGCACCAGCAAGATAACAATTACTCCATAGAGGAGCGCACTTGCCATCATTTCTTGCCTCCAAACAGTGCTTTAAACACCCTCTTAATCGGGCTTTCCGGCTCGGGAGGCTGCCAGTTGATACCTGCGAGCTTTGCTGCGAGCTGCTTAATGGCTATTGCCGCCGGGCTGGTTGGGTTCTTGATAACGAGCGGAACACCGTAGGCGCTGGCGCGCTTGACCTCAGGATCTTCCGGTATCGTCATCAGGACAGGAACCTCGAGGATGGCCTCAATCTCTCCCTGGGTGAGCTCGGTCTTCTCGTTGGTGACCCTGTTGAGTATGGCTCCGAGGGGGAGTGTTCCGAGCTTCTCTGCTATGAGTTTGGTCTTGAGGGAGTCCGTAATGGCTGAAATCTCGGGGTTGGTAACGATTATGAGCTCTTTGCCGATAAGGAGGGCAGTGACCGACGTCATCTCGAGACCTGCGGGGGCGTCGATGAGAACAAAATCTGCCATCTGACCTATCTCCCTGATGAGCTGCCTGAGCCTTTCTGGCTTGGCTTTCTTTACCTTCTCCAGGCTCAGTCCACCGGGTATGACCTTTACTCCAGCGGGGCCCTCGTAAATGGCATCGTTGAGGTCTGCCTCGCCTGCGAGAACGTCGTGGAGTGTTATTGGAATGTCCTCCATGCCGAGGATGAGGCTCAGGTTCGCCATTGTAATGTCCGCGTCCAGCAGAATGACCTCCTTTCCAAACTGGGCCAGGGCCACACCCAGATTTGCAACCGTCGTTGTTTTACCAGTTCCGCCTTTTCCAGATGCAAAAACAATTGAACGGCCTTCCAAAGCTGACACCTCCAGTGCTGATCGGCATGCACAACTTTCAATAAAGAGTTTCTGTGGTTGATTCTACAATGTGCATTGTTTTGCGTTTATGAACTATGCACGCGAATACTTTTATCTTTTGTGGTTTATCTAGAGGCTTAAGAAAAAGATAGAGAAAAATATCAGTAGTTCAGTCATTCTCGGCCTTTTCCTTGGCCTCTGCTTCCAGCTTTTCCTGGACTTCCTTTTCAAGCTTTAACCGTGCCGTCTCCGCTGTGTCTGCCAGGCTCTTGAAGAGCTTGAGCATCTCCATCGGGAGCGGCAGGATTATCACGTTGCTCTTGTCGCTGGCCACATCGCTTATGGTCTGGAGCGTCCTGAGCTGGAGGGCCATCGGGTGCTGGGACACTATCTCGGCGGCGTCGCGGAGCTTCTCCGCGGCCTGGCGTTCGGCCTCTGCGAGGGTTATCCTTGCACGCCTCTCACGCTCGGCCTCCGCCTGCCTGGCCATGGCCCTCTGCATTCCGGACGGCAGCTCGACGTCCTTTATCTCCACCGTGCTGACCTTGATTCCCCACGGGTCGGTGGCCTCGTCGATTATCTTCTGGAGCTCAAGGTTGAGCTTCTCCCTCTCGCTGAGAAGCTCGTCGAGGTGCGCCTGTCCGATGACACTCCTCAGGGTCGTCTGGGCGATCTGGCTGGTTGCGACGATGTAGTTGGCGACTTGAGTGACGGCCTTGACGGGATCAATCACCCTGAAGTACACGACGGCGTTTACCTTGACCGGAACGTTGTCCTTGGTTATGGTCTCCTGGACCGGAACGTCGAGGACCCTGGTTCTCAGGTCAACGATCACTGCTTTTTCGAATATCGGGATTATGAAGAACAGTCCTGGGCCCCTTGCTCCTACGACCCTGCCCAGGCGGAATATCACTGCCCTCTCGTACTCCTTCACGATTTTGATGGCGTTTGCAATTACTACCAAAACAAACAACAAAACGATGGCCAGTACCATCGTGCCAATATCTAGGGCCATTCACACTCCCTCCTTCTTTTCTTCAACTTTTTCGACTATAAGAGTAAGCCCCCTAACTTCGACAACACGAACCCTTTCCCCGACGGGTATATTTTCACCATTGGTTTCGGCCCTCCACAGCTCGCCGCGGAGCTTAACAATGCCCTCCGGGTCGAGGTCTTCCACAACCTTCCCGATTTCTCCAACAAGCTCCTCCTTCCCTGCTTCTGGCGTTCTCCTGTGGGCACGTACCACCGCGGCCATCCCGAAGAGGAAAAAGAGGCCAAGCAGTATTGCCATGACTATTATCGCTATCCTGAGCGTTTGATAGGTTTCCCCGGTCACGAGGTATTCACCTCCTCCGCTGAAGAGCATGATTCCACCCAGTACGAACGTTATGACGCCCGCTACTGTGAACAGTCCAAATGTTGGCGTCAGCGCCTCGGCGACGAAGAATATCATTGCAAGACCGATGAGTACCAATGCCGCACTGCTGTATCCGAAGTACCCGAGACCCATGAGGCCAAGAACCAGCATTATGGCACCCATCGTCTCGGGGACGTGCCAGCCGGGAGTGAGGAAGCCGAATATTAGTCCGATAAGGCCGATGTTGAGGAGCAAATAGGCTATCGTTGGGTCGGTTATGTACTTAACGACCGTATCCCTGAAGGACGGCTCGATGTACACAACCTCCGCGCCCTTCAGGTGGAGGGTCACTTTCCCTTTCCCCGCCACGGGGACTTTTGTCTCCATCCCGTCGGCCTTCTGGAGGAGCTCATCAACGTTCGCTGCGATGACCTCGATAACGCCGTATTTCAGGGCTTCCTCAGGGGTTACGCTTCTGTCCTCCGTTATGAACTCCTCCGCGAGGGTCTCGTTCCTGCCGCTCATCCTCGCGAGCTCCCGGAGGTATGTCACGTAGAAGTTCGTTATCTTAGGTGGTGCCTCCACTATGCTCCCGTTCTGGCCGTAGCCGAGTATAGGCCTGCAGGCGCCTATGACCGTCCCGGGGGCCATGGCGATGAGGTGGGAACTCAGGGCGATGTATGTTCCCGCAGAAGCGGCCATTCCCCCCGAAGGGTAGACGTAGATTATAACTGGAACCTTGGCGCTCTGGATTCTCGTGACGATGGCCTGCATTGCGTCGCTTCGCCCGCCGGGGGTGTTGAGCTGGATTATTATAGCCTCGGCGTTGTTCCTCTCGGCTTCGCTGATGTATCTGTCGAACTGGTCAACTGTGTAACCGGTGATCATGCCGTCAATGCTGGCCACGTAAACCACGTTGCTCTTGGCATGGACGCCCGGCAGGATAAGGGCAAGTGTCATCAGAGCAACCAGGGCAATTTTCAGTCTCATCATTATCGCCTGATAATAATACCACTTAACAGTTTAAATCTTTTGCCTGTCCACCAAAAGTGATTTATATATCGGCTCTCAACTTTTTAACATGAGCCTAAAGACCCTCACCAAGCTTTACAGGGTTGCTAAAGGCGATGAAAAAGTTGAGCGGGCCTGGGAGCTCGTGAGGGAAGCGGCCAGATATTCCAACCACGAACCCTACTGGGAATTCCTCAAAAAGAGCTTTGATGTCTACGCGGAGGATATAAAGGAAGCCCTCCGTTTCCTTGAAGAAAAGGGCGAGCTCCAAATCAAACGCTCCACTGATGGCAGGAGGCTCTACGTCTCAACCCTAAAGGATATAAAGGAGAACCCCGTTAGGCTCGACCGATGGCTGGGATTGACATCAGAAAAACGGTTCACGAAATGATACGCAACGGTACCTGGAAGTTCGAGAACGGTGTTTTTTATCAGGCTTTTGAGAACGGTATTGCCGGCTACGATGGGGAGAACTTTATATTCCCTGACCCCTGGGGCAGAAGGGAAAGGAAGCTCGCAGAGGAGAAGCTGGCCGTTATCCTCGGGCTCGACACCGATTTAGACTCCTTCTACACCGAGATAAGCGACTCGCCCTTTGCGTTCCTCATCGATGAGTTCTATGGGCTGGTGGCACCCGCCTCGCCGAGCCCGTACCAGGCGCTGGTCGAGACGGTAGCCCAGCAGCAGGTTAACTTTGACTTCGCACAGAAGACCATTAGAAACCTCGTGAAGCTGGCTGGCAGGCCCGTGGGCGACCTACATGCATTTCCAGCCCCTGAGAGGATAGCGTCCCTGGGCGAAGAGGGGCTGAAAGAAGCGAGACTCGGCTACAGGGCGGACTACATAGCGTCCCTCACCAGGCTCTGCCTCGAAGGTGAGCTGAACCTCGAACTCTGGGACTGGGAAGTTGATGAGGCCATTAAGTACCTCACGAAGTTCAGGGGAGTGGGGAAGTGGACGGCAGAGCTTTTCCTCGCGTATGGCCTCAGGAAGAACGTTTATCCGGCAGGGGATCTCGGGCTTAGGAGAGGGATAGCGAAGATTTTCGGGAAGAGAGTTAAGGAAGTTAGGGAGAAAGATGTGAGGGAACTTATAGAGCCCTACGGGAAGTGGAAGGGCCTTCTGGCGTTTTACGTCACCTGCTACGACAGGAAGACCGAGATAGAGAGGAAGGGGAAATGAGCGAAGTGATGATCATTCTGGAGAGGGAGAAGTTCAGACACCTAAAAGGGCGCGACATCAACGCCCTCCTCCGCGAGAACCTCCCGAAGGTTGAGGAGACCCTCAAGGCCGAGCGCGAGGAGTTCCTCCTTGAAAAGACCGCAAAACTTGAGGAAAAACTTCGGGAGATGACGGAGCAGCTCGATGACCTGAGGGAGTTCTACGAGAGGGCCTTGAAGGACAGGGAGTTCATGATGAAGGAGCGCGGCAGGCTTCGGGCAGAAAACGCCGAGCTGAGGAAGAAAGTCGAAGAGAAAAAGAAAGAGCTTGAGAAAGTTCACAAATCGTGAACGATTCGTTCATGGAGCGTGAACTGGATGAAACTCATAATCAAACCCAATAGGGGTTTTGGAAAAATCGAGGTTGAAGTAACCGAGGAGCTGTGGCGCGAGATAGAGCGTCTGGGCGAGGGGTACGGTGTTTCTCCGGAGGGTATCATCGAGATGGCCCTCGCTGGGCAGTTCGGGGAACCTGAAGGCGTGCTTGAAGAGCTGGAGAGAAAAGCCGAAGAGCTGGAACGAGAAGCTTGGAGGATTGAGAAGAAGTACGCTTCCCTCCGGTACAAGGCATACGGGCTAAGCGAGGACAACAAGGTACTCGCCATTGAGCTCTCTGGCCTAATAGCGGAGAACAACCAGCTCAGGCGCTTTTTACGGCTCCCCCTCAACCGGAACCCCGAACTGAGAAAGCTTATATCCTACTACCTCCAAGGTTGAACTGCGGATGATGACAGCGAATTGCGCGGATCGGTGAAGAGCAACGCTATCTGACGCCGTCCCCGGCGGGCTGTGACGATTCCAAGACGGGCTGAGCCGCTCGCGGCTGTGACGTGCCCTATGAGCGCCGAGCCCGTCCGGGGCGTTTTTTCCGGCGCTTCTTTGGTACCAGCCTCACGGGACTGCCGCAGTCGGGGCAGGTTCCCTCTGGCGGCATCTCTGAGAAACGCTTTCCGCAGCCTATACAGACGTAGTTCCAGCGGATGACCCGCTTTATCCCGCGCTTGAGCGTTCTGAACTCTATCCCGAGGGTTTTCGCTATGTTTTGGAGGTTGTAGTCGTCGGTGAAGAGAGTCCCGTTGAGCTCATATGCGAGGGCGAGGACTTCTACATCGGCCTCGCTGAGCTCGTTAAGCTCCCCAGTTTTCCGGGCGGCCTCTTTAACGGCCTCAATGTTCTCCTGCGAAGGGACGAGAACCTTCACCTTTCCGGCACTTATCAGCCCCTCCAGGAAGAGCCTCGACTCCGGGTCTTTGACCTCATCGACGACCTTCGGCGTTGTAACTCCTTCAACATCGAGCCCCTGAATGAAGACCGCAGCATCTATGACCTGAACCTTCATGGTTCAAACTCGGAGAAACCCTTTTTTAGATTTCCGTCGAAATGATGTCGGTGGTATGGATGAAAGTTGACCTGAACTCTGACCTCGGCGAGAGCTTTGGGCGGTATAAACTCGGTCTCGATGAGGAGGTTATGGAGTACATCACGAGCGCCAACGTCGCGGCGGGCTGGCACGCCGGAGACCCGCTGGTTATGAGGAGAACCGTGAGGCTCGCGAAGGAGAAGGGCGTCGCCGTTGGCGTCCACCCCGGCTACCCCGACCTGCTCGGCTTCGGAAGGAGGTACATGAAGCTCACGCCTGAGGAAGCGAGGAATTACATTCTCTACCAGATAGGTGCCTTCTACTCCTTCACAAAGGCTGAGGGGCTTGGGCTCCAGCACGTCAAGCCGCATGGGGCGCTCTACAACGCTCTAGTCAAGGAAGAGGAGCTCGCAAGGGCCGTCATAGAAGGGATTGCTGACTTTGATAAGAACCTGATATTTGTGGCCCTTTCCGGCTCAAGGCCGGCGGAGATAGCGGAGGAGATGGGCATCAAGGTCGCCCACGAGGTCTTTGCCGACAGGGCCTACAACCCGGACGGAACCCTTGTCCCGCGCTCAAAGCCCGGGGCGGTCATACACGAGGTGGAGGAGATAGCCGAGCGCGTCATCTCGATGGTCAAGGACGGCGGTGTCAAGGCGGTAAACGGCGAGTGGGTCGAGCTTAAGGTGGATACGATATGCGTCCACGGCGACAACCCGAGGGCGGTTCAAATCGCGGCACGGATAAGGAGGGTTCTTGAGGATGAGGGCGTTAAGATAGTGCCGATGAGGGAAATCGTACGGTGAGAACATGAAACCGACGATAAAACCCGCCGGCGACTCGGCCCTGCTAGTCTCTTTCGAGGAGGTCATAGACGAGGAGGTAAACGCCAGGATCCATGCCATTGCCGATGCGGTGGAGAAGGCAGGCTTTGAATGGCTAGTTGAGGCTGTGCCGACCTATTCAACGGTCTACGTCTTCTACGACCCTCTCAAGGCGAGCTTCAGCGAGGCAAAAGCTGCCATCGAGCCCTTCCTCACAGTTTCGCCTGAGTCCTTCAGAGGGAGGCTCGTCGAAATCCCCGTCGTTTATGGCGGGGAGTACGGCCCGGACATTGGCTTTGTGGCTGAACACAACGGTCTGACAGTCGATGACGTCATTGAGATACACTCCGGGCCTACTTACAGGGTCTATTTCCTCGGCTTTCTGCCCGGGTTTGCCTACCTCGGCGGAATGGACGAGAGGATAGCGACGCCGCGCCTTGAGAAACCCCGCCTTAAAGTGCCTGCTGGCTCTGTGGGGATAGCTGGGAAGCAGACGGGCATCTATCCCCTTGAAAGTCCGGGAGGATGGAGGCTAATTGGAAGGACTCCGCTCAGACTGTTCGACCCGGGGAGGGAACCCCCGACCCTCCTAAGGCCCGGCGACACGGTAAGGTTCGTCCCCATCGACGAGTCAGAGTTCCAGGAGTTCTACGAGGCCGAATGGGGGGAGGGAGATGATTGAACTCCTCAACGTTCCTTCACTCCTAACCGTTCAGGACTCCGGAAGGCCTGGCTACAGAAAGCTTGGTGTCCCGGTTTCCGGCTTCATGGACGATTATTCCGCGAGGATAGCAAACTACCTCGTCGGAAACCCCGGTAACGCACCCCTCCTTGAGTTCCTCCTCGCCGGCCCAACGCTCATGTTCAGCGCCTCGGCGGTCTTTGCGGTTGCCGGCGACGTTGAGGTTAAACTAAACGGCATCCCAATCGAACCCTGGACGAGCCACTGGGCTAAGAGGGGGGACATCCTCGAAGTCGGGACGCTGAGGAGCGGGCTCTACGGTTACATAGCCTTCGCCGGCGGAATAAAGTGCGAGCCTCTCCTGGGCAGCTGCTCGGCCTATCCCAGGGCAGGTCTTGGAAGGCCATTGAAAACCGGTGATAGGCTGAACACCGGCTACGCGATACTGACTGGCAGGGAGGGACGCAGTCTCCCGGAGGAGCTGAGGCCCGACTATTCAGCGGGGGAAAAGAGGGTCCGCGTAGTTCTCGGCCCCAACCTCGACCACTTCACCGAAAGGGGAATCGAGACATTCCTGAACGAATCATACACCGTGACGCCGGAGTCCGACAGAATGGGCTACCGCCTCGACGGAAATGCCATAGAGCACTCGGAGAAGGGCGCGGGGATAGTGACCGACGCCATACCAGCCGGCTCGGTTCAGGTTCCGGCCAATGGAAAGCCGATAATAATGCTCAGGGATGCCCAGACGACCGGCGGCTACGCGAAGATAGCCGTCGTTTCAACTGTAGACCTGCCCATCGTTGCACAGAGCCGGCCGGGTGAGAGGCTGAGGTTTGAGGAGGTTAGCGTTGACGAAGCCCGGGAGCTGCTGATTCGGCGCGAGAAAACCCTGGCGGCGATCAGGGACTTCCTTGACGGGAAGATGCGTGCCTACAGAATAGGAACGGGGGAAGAAACGCTGATTGCGTTCACAAAAGTGGAAAAAGAATGAGGTCAGTCCTTCTTGCGCATGACCTTGACGACCTTGTAGGTCTTGCCGTCGCACTCGACGTCGTCGAGGACTTCTATTATTTTCACGTGGTCGCCCTCGAAGAGGCCCTCGGGCCTGAAGAGGCTTTCCTTTTCTTTGTCGCTGCAGTCCGCGAAGTGGACTTTTATCACGGAGCCCGCTATGGCCAGTCTCGGCTCTATCGCGATCTCGATGCTCGGCTCGACGACCTCTACGACGCGAACCTTGCCCTCGTGAAGAGGACAGGAGTGCGAGGGCATGCTCCTTACCCGAAGGATTTTATACCTCCTGCCTGGTTCAAGGTTCCCGACGCAGACTCCTGCGAGCTTGCAAGTCTTGCACGGTTCTGCAGGGCCGTAATAGATGAACTCAAACCCAGGTCTTGCCAGCTTTTCCCCAACTAACGTGATTATTGCCACTCCAAACACCTCCTTGGTGAGTGATGATCTTCAGATGACTCCAGTGATTTTAGCGGCCTTTTCGGCGGCCTCTCGCGTGAGACCGTCCTTTCCGAGGATGGTGTACCTCTCGGGCCTTATCTTGTGGGCAACCGTCAGGGCCTCGATTATATACTCCGGCTCGATTCCCAGCTCGTATGCGTTAGTTGGTGCCCCCACCTTCTTTAAGGTTTCCCTAACACGTTCCCACTTCATGCCGTGGAGGTAGGCCATTATTATCGTCCCAACGCCGGTTTGTTCTCCGTGCAGTGCCGGTTTTGGTGCTATGGCATCGAGGGCATGGCTGAAGAGGTGTTCCGCACCACTGGCCGGCCTCGAAGAACCCGCTATGCTCATGGCAACGCCGCTGGATATCAGGCCCTTAACGACCTTCCTCACGCTCTCCTCGTTGCCGAGGCGGATCACGTCCGCGTTCTTGATGACCATCTTGGCGCTCATCAGGCTCAGTGAGGCCGCGTACTCACTGTAGTACTCGCCCTTAATGCGGTGGGCCAGCTGCCAGTCCCTCACTGCTGTCAGGTTGCTTATTATGTCCCCCACTCCCGCGGCGAGGTAGCGGTAGGGGGCTGTTTTTATGACCTCGACGTCCGCTATAACAGCCACGGGCGGCACGGCCTTGACCGAGGTCTTTGCGTCGATGCCCTTTATCGAGGCGTTGGCGCTTGCTATACCGTCGTGGGAAGCCGTTGTCGGAAAGCTGATGAAGGGAATCCCCGCCCTGAACGAGGCGAGCTTGGCGACGTCGATTATACTCCCGCCGCCGACGGCTATGAGCCAGTTAAACCCGCCGTCCCGGATTTCATCAAGGGTTCGGTTTACCTCCTCCATAGTCGCGCCTTTGACTGTGAGGCCGCTTACATCGTACTCCTCGGAGAGGTTCTCCTCGACATCCCTGCCCGCGATCTTTTTCGTGTGTTTTCCGTACAGCACAAGAGCCTTTCTCCCAAGACCGAGCCTCTTCGCGACGTTCACAACCTCCCCCTTAAGGTCCTCGCCCAGCAGCACTTCCCGCGGGAGTTGCATCAAATGCACTTTTCTCACCACCTTAACCAGTAAGGCAGGAAAAGCTTTAAGGCTATCGGAACAACGGCCTATGGTGGTCGAATGGGGTTACACGAGTTCTTTTACGAGTACTTCATCAGGCCCATACAGGAGAACCAGGGCTACAACCCCGTGAACACGTTTGTTTATGCTGTAATCCTCGGAATAGCCGTTCTCCTTCTGTACAGAATGCTCAAGCGGATGGGGATAAAAGTTGACGACCGTTTCTTTGGGGCGCTCATTCCGTATATAATCCTTGGCCCTCTTATGAGAAGCATGACGGATGTTGGGATTCTGCCGAGAACCTACCTGACCGTGAGCCCCGGCGGCTACTTCGTCATAGCGGCCTTTGCGATAGCCTCCCTCTACTCCGTCTGGAGACACTGCCCCGGAGAGAAGCTCTATCCCACCTACCGGGACTTTGGATGGGTGCTGGTTGGTGGACTGCTCTTCCTGCTCGTCATAAACCTCGATGGGGTCAGCTTCAACTGGGAGGTTTTCAAGTACTTCATTCCAGCACTGATAATATCGGAGGCCTTTATCTGGCTCGTCTCAAAGAAGTTTGCACTCGTCAGGGACAACAGCATCCTCTTCTACACCCATTTCTACGACGCCACGACGACTTTCGTTGGAATCCAGTTCTTCGGCTTCTGGGAACAGCACGTCCTCGCGAGGGGGCTGATTGAGGCGGTTGGGACGCCGGCGGTTATGTACGCCGAGAAGTTTCTGATACTCCTGCCTGCGATGTGGATACTCGACAGGTGGATGGCGGACGAGGATCCCGACCTGATAAACTTCGTGAAGCTCACCATGTTTATCCTCGGCTTCGGGCCGGGAACGAGGAACCTTCTGATAACGCTTATGGGTGGTTGAAATGGAGATAGCATGGAACGAAGTGGCCATTGAGATGGCCCGGCAGGTTGAGAAGGAAGTGATGCCCCTCTTCGGCACTCCGAAGGCAGGGGAGACTGTAGGAAAGAACGTCAGCGGGGACGTCACAAAATACGTTGACAAAGTGGCTGAAGACGTTGTCCTGAGCAGGCTTCAGCCCCTGGGAGTTAACGTCGTCAGCGAGGAGATAGGCTTCGTGGACAACGGAAGCGACTACACGGTTGTGATTGACCCCATAGACGGCTCCTACAACTTCGCCGCGGGGATACCGATATTCGCCTTCAGCTTTGCAGTTTTCAAGGAGAAGAAACCAGTTTATGGGGCTATCTACGAGTTCGTGCCGAAGCACTTCTACGAGGCTGTGCCTGGAAGGGGTGCGTTCCTGGACGGCAGGCGGATAACCGTCAGGAAGCCGGAGCGCGGGAAAGAGGCCCTGAGCTTCTACACGCGTGGAAAGTGCACAGGGCTGATAAATAGGGTCAAACGTGTTCGCGTCCTCGGAGCGATAGCCGTTGAGCTTACTTACCTTGCAAAGGGAGCCCTCGACGGCGTCCTAGACATAAGGAACTACGTGAGGACGACGGACATAGCGGCGGGGGTGCTCATAGCCAGGGAGGCCGGAGCGATAGTGACCGACGAGACCGGCAAAGAGCTGGAGCTGAGGCTCGACGCGACAACCAAGACGAACGTTATCGCGGTCAACGACCGCTACCTGCTCGACATGATACTGGAGGAACTGGAAAATGGGCGTTGAAATGTACTTCCACCGCTACGGGAAGGCGACGTTCACCCTCTTCCTGATAAACGTGGTGGTTTACGTCCTGGAGTCAATATTGAGTGGGAACCCCTTCAGTATAAGCATAAACGTCTTGGCAAGGCTCGGCCAGTGGAACTACGCCGTCCTGGCCTACGGCTGGTGGTGGCAGCTCCTCACCGCGATGTTCGTGCACGTCGGCATACTCCACATAGGCTTCAACATGTACTTCCTCCTGATGATGGGCAGACAGCTCGAGGCCATACTCGGGCCCAAACGGCTCGTCATGGTCTACCTCCTCTCGGGCCTTGCCGGAAACCTGCTGACGCTTCTCCTGCTGCCGGCCAACTCGGTCAGCGCCGGTGCGAGCGGCTCGCTTTTCGGAATAGTTGGAACTCTTATCGTCATAACGGGTGTCGTTGGCGGCAACATGCAGGGGGCGTTGATAAACGCCTTCGTGCTCTTCCTGATAAACAGCATCCTGCCGGGCGTTAACAGCTACGCCCACCTCGGCGGGTTGCTCGTTGGAATGGCAATCGGCTACTACTACGGCAAACGGATCAAAAGGCAACTGATGGCGAGAATGTACGGATACGGCTGGTGACGTTTCGTTTTTCAATTTTACGAATGTCCAAGGTCATAACTCCCTAGTGACCAGTTTAATTCATTGGAGGGTAAATCATGGAAAAAGTTTGACCAAAAGATTTCTCTTTCTGTAAGAGTGGCTGGGTAAAAAGCGTGCGCTGTTAAAACTGCCATTATTGAGGGGGTTTAACTCTAGAATCAGTTGATTGAAGAAGTTTCACTCTCGTTCTGGCGTCCAAAGGACGCCTTGTGGGGAGTGAAATCCTGTAAAAACGGTGATTGTGAACGTAAACTCACTTAGAAAACAAGCACGTTAGAATCGCATACACTCTTTCCGTCAATGCTGAAACTTTGCCAGGCAAAGTTTCATCAAAGTTTGTGATTCTTCTTTGCGGGGCCTTTTTTAGAGTGTTTGCGTTTTCAATGCTCTTGGGTGTTGGAATTTCTTAATTTTTAGAGCGTTTTGATGTTCGGTTCGCTTTCTCCCGCGCTCCGAAGG
>Ga0209834_10000957_pt1 | contig 16817 bp, 16 predicted proteins | sample Mar14236cmmetaG_FD_184134 | JGI IMG/M metagenome (GOLD analysis project Ga0209834, IMG submission 184134) | Marine hydrothermal vent microbial communities from Guaymas Basin, Gulf of California to study Microbial Dark Matter (Phase II) - Marker... ...
GATTTAAAATTTAAATCTTTCAATTCCATCTTTTAATTTCTTAACGTTCCCAGCAGAAAAGAAGTTTTTTCGAGGCAAAAATTTGTGTGAGTACCGTAAGGTACGATCCTTTTATGCTGTGTTATCGGAAGTTTTGCATTTATTATCATATAATGTCAAATAATGTTTTTTGTTTTTCTGTCCCAACTTTTTTATTTCTTTTTATCTCTGAAATTTTACCATCCAATCTTTTTAATATAACATCATAATATTCCTTTGATATTTCCATTGTTATGAATTTTCGTTTTAGTCTCTTGACAACTGCCGCAGTTGTTCCTGTACCTCCAAAAGGATCTAAAACTAAATCACCAATATTAGAACTTGTTTTTATTATTAACTCTAATAAATCTTCAGGCATCTGACAGGGATGTTTACCTATCCTTTCTTTAAAAGTACCGCAAACTCTTGAAAATTGCCAAACATCATCAGGAATTTTTCCTAATGGATTTGCTCGTTTATCTTTATAAATAAGCTGTCTTGCAGAAGGAACTCTTATAACTTTATCGTTAAATGTAAACCTCTCTTTATCTTTAGTAAAATATAATATATGAGTATGGGAACGATTAAATTTCTTCCTCTGATTTTGTCCAAAAGTGTAGTACCAAATAATCCAATTTCTATAATAAAAACCTGTTTTTTTTAAAATTACATTTATCTCTGCTGCGAACTCATCCCCAATTGCAATGTATATTGTTCCGTTATTTTTAAGCAATCTATATGTTTCCTTTATCCATTTTTCTGACCAGTTATAGTAGTCTTCAAAAGGCATATTATCATTATGAACATCATATTTTATTCCAATATTAAAAGGTGGATCTGCAAATACTAGATCTACCGATTTGTCTGGCAATGATCTCATAATTTCTATACAATTGCCTAAATATACTTTATTTATTTCCATTCTTATTCTCCCAGATTGAATAACTTACAGGGTTTTATCTTAAATTGTAATTTTGTAGGATCTGGAGTTCCACCTTTTCTTTGCATAGTGATTTTTCCAATATGTAAACTCCCTCTTGGTGAAATTTCAACATCATCAGATCCAAAAAAATTCATCACAGTATTGATGTTTTTGAGTATCCAAGTCGTGGTCTTTTCTTGCTTATTGCGTCTTGTAACTAACATCCAGCCGGCAGACAATCCACCTCTGCCTTTAATAATATCGCTTACTACAAGGATTTTGTTTTCTTTAAAAAACTGAATTATTTTTTTTTGAATTAATTCGGGCATTTCAGTAAAAAACAACCTTCTCTTGTCTTTTGGTTTTATTTTACCAATTAACTTTTTCTGACTTATAGGAACAATTTCACCAGTAAAAAGTTTTAACCACAATTTTATTTCATTGTCAAATCTCCACATTTCCTGATAAAAGTCAACAGATCTTTTGTCTATTTGATTATAGTCAGCGTCAGAATTTGCTTTTTTAAGCGACAGATTTTCAATTTTAAGTATATTTCCAATCTTTATGATAATTCTTATCTGAGCATCTGCTTTTTTAAATCTCACAAACTGCTCATATTCTTCTTCAATAACTCCAAACTTACTTAAATCACTTTTCTTTATTCTCGTAGGAATTTGAATCGCTTTTACAGAATCAAGTTTTTTAATATTGTAGCCCATAATTTTAAGCCATTGTTGAGATTCTTTATCTTTTTTCCAAGAATTAAACTTTTTACAAATAGTTTTTTCGTTTTCAAATCCACCTTTTGCAGTCTTTGAACCAAGTTCTGTTTCATTCATATTTTACCTCTTTATGCAAAATTTCAGATAACATTAAAATTTATCAACAAACTTGTATTTATACCTGTAAGTTTCATATATACCAGTCCAAGGATACGATGTACCTCTATTGCGCAGCCAATGATCTTTCCGGTAAAAGAATCCTTCTTTACTTTCTCTGTGTTCTCTGCCTGCCAAGGCGTCCTGTCGGGGCGTATCCGCCAGCTGGCGGAGAAGACTGAAGTGTAACGGAGACTGGTGGTTTTAAATGACTTCTTCGTGTTCATTTTTAAAAATTATATGTTTTGGACATCATTGGAACGAGTGTAACGTTCGATAAAATTGTTTTTATATTCCAAGAAAGTACCACTGTTAATTGCTTCTCTTATTTCTTTGATTAAAGTATTATAAAAGGTTAAATTATGCAGTGTCGTTAATCGGACACCAAGTATTTCTTTCACATTGATAAGATGGCGGATGTATGTGCGAGAGAAATTTCTGCATGCATAGCAGGAGCAATCATCCTGAAGCGGACGGAAATCCTCTTTGTATTTTCCATTTCGCACAGTAAGTCTGCCATCTCTGGTAAATACCTGCCCGTTCCGAGCATGACGCGTGGGCATCACACAGTCGAACATATCCACTCCACGCTCGATATTCTCGAGCAGATCGAGTGGTGTTCCCACACCCATAAGGTAGCGTGGTTTATCTTTGGGCAGAACCCTATCCATCAGGTTAACAATTCGTAGCATGTCCTCCTTATTTTCACCCACGGCTAAACCTCCAATTGCATAGCCGGGAAAATCTATGCCAACAAGTTCTTTTGCGTTCTCTTCACGCAGGTCATCAAAAATACTTCCCTGCACTATTCCAAATAGGGATTGCTCTCCACCGAGCTGCTCATGTTTGATCTTGCATCGTTTTGCCCATCGAACAGACATATCTGCGGATTCCTTTGCATATTCCTTTGTGCATGGATAAGGTGCGCATTCATCGAGTACCATTATAATATCAGCACCAAGATTATGCTCTATCTCCATAACTCGCTCCGGACTAAAAAAATGAGAGCTTCCATCTATATGGGATTGAAATTCAATACCCTGTGCCGTTATCTTCCTGAACTGCTGCAAGCTCATGACCTGAAAGCCGCCACTATCCGTAAGCATATTTCTATCCCAGTTGATAAAAGAGTGCAGTCCGCCTGATTTTTTTATGAGTTCATCACCAGGACGGAGGTACAAGTGGTATGTATTTCCAAGAATTATATCAAAACCTATATTTTCTAATTCTTCAGGAGAAGTGGCTTTTACCGTTCCGAGCGTTCCTACAGGCATAAAAACCGGAGTCTTCACTTTGCCGTGAGGAAGTTCGAGTTCTCCGGTGCGAGCTGAAGTGATCGTATCCTGAGTATAAATTGAAAACTTGAAACTCATTCTATTGAGGTTGTTCAATGTTCAATGGAGTATTGGAGCGCTTCAGAGAGAAATATCGTCCCACAGACCTCGAAATATCGTTATAGAAGGCAAAAACCATAATAAGCAGTAAAACCACTACCCCTATGCGTTGAAGGATCGCCTGCGTGTTTAATTTGAGCGGTTTGCCCCTGATGCCTTCAATAAACGAGAACATGATCATGCCGCCATCAAGAACAGGAATCGGAAGCAGGTTGACGATCATCAAGATGATGCTGACCATTGCAAGGAACGACAGATAAGCACTTGCGCCTTCTTTCACTTGTTGGCTAGTCAGCGATGCTATCATTATGGGACCGCCCACGCTTTTGCCAACTTGAGACGGATGCATAACAAGTTTAGATAATCCGCTGTAATACCGACCGATTATGTCTATTGTTGTAAGAAATGCGTATTTAAATGATCTTGGAATAGAGAAACTCTCAATATATTCCTGTTCCAGAATTTGAGAGATTCCGATTATACCTGAGTTTTCATCAAGTTCGATATTAACTTGAGGAGTGATATCCATTTCCAGCAGTTCACCACCTCTTTGTACTACAAAATGCAAAGGACGATCAGCATTATTTTTAATGATTTCCTGAAGGTCATACCAGTCATGAATTTCAGTATCCTCGATTTTAACAATTGTATCACCCTTTTTCATACCTGCCTGGTACGCCGGTAATCCGTAATAAACATCTCCAATGATTGCAGGCACATAAGGTCTTATGTCCGAAAGCCAAAGCTCATAGGAAAAATTTTCTGTTTGAGCAAAAAGCGTATCATTATCCCGTATAAAAGCAACCTGTCTTTTATCCGGGGACTTCTGTATCCATTCCTGAATTATTGATGTCCATCCAGTCACAGGAACACCATCGACGCTAACTATCCTATCTTCGCTTTCAAGTGGAATTGCCGTATATGCTTCTTCGGAAATTCTGCCTACCACAGGGGCAATGTCATAGATTTTTATTCCAATGACGTATGTAAGCGCAAGGATAAGAATAGCAAACAGGAAATTGGCAAAAGGTCCACCAAAAGCGATAAGTGCTTTCTGCCACCAGCGTTTCTGCTTGAAACTCCTCTTATCAAGAATTTCCTCGCTGGATGCTTCATCAGGATTCTCACCTAACATTTTAACATACCCACCCAGCGGTATGAGTGATATTCTGTACTCGGTTTCTCCAATAGTCCATGAAAGAAGTTTTGGTCCAAAGCCAAAGGAGAATTTTTCAACTTTGACATGATTGAGACGGGCAACAATGAAATGTCCGAACTCATGGACAAAAACCAATATGCCTATCAGAAAAAGTATTGCAATAATTGTTATCACCATATCGTATTTACTCCGTATAAAAAATTGCTTTGATTGGATCTATTTTTGATGCTTTGTACGCAGGATAAAATCCCGAAACCAAACCCACGATAATGGCAAAAGATAAACCCACCATAATACCCATAATTGGGAATGAAACATCGACTTTCAGTGCATTGCTTAGCACTCCTATCAGTAACAGGGCTAAACCGGATCCTACCAGACCGCCAATGAGAGCAAGAATGATCGATTCAAAAAGAAAGTAGGAAAAAATGTCTCTATTCTTTGCACCGACACTCTTACGAATTCCAATCTCTTTCATGCGTTCTGTAATAGAAATGAGCAAAATACTAAAGAGTCCGATACCGCCTGTAAAAAGCGAGATGCTGGAAATTGCGAGCAGAATGATATTCCAATTCTTTAAAAATTCATTCACCTGCTGCCTGACTTCGAGCATATCCTTACTGATGTCCCTCATGCCGACATCATCTGCCATATTATGTCTGGAACGCAATATCTGAACTGCGGAATTATATACATCACCCACAAGATCAGCATCAGTTGCTTTTATCCACACGACATCGATATTCATAGTTGGACGAAGATATTTCGCTGCGAATTTTGACGGGATATAGCAGGATTCAAGTGCGAGTCTTCTCTCCCACTCATTCGCTCTGGCAAAACCGCTCTCAGCGGATTCATAATCAATAATTCCAATGATCTTTAACCGAATATCTCCTATTGAAATATATTGTCCAACAGCATTATCATTGGGAAAGAGCTTAGTACTCATAGCTTGTCCCAGCACACAGACATTCTCGCCATTTTGTGATTCAATAACATTGAATTCCCTTCCTTCTGCAAAATAATAATTCTTTTCTGTGAAGAAAATGTTTTGAACACCTTTCAAACGGATCTGGCTTTTCTTTCCATTTATGATCGTATTTCGTTGGTCATCAATAGTGGGATAAATATATTCTATATTTTCAAGTCTATCCCGAAGTGCTTCGAAATCAGCGTAATTGATTTGCTGAAAGCGTTTTACTGTTTTGTATTTTTTTAATTTATCAATACTGGTATCGGGAAATTTTGAATAGAGCACGATCACATTGTCATAACCGAGAGAACTGATAGTTTCCTCGATGAGATTTTTCATTGCCTCAACTGAGGAGAACATTGTTGTAACTGCTGCCACGCCGATCACAATGCCTGCTAAAGTCAGGAATGAGCGCAACTTATGAGTAAGAATGCTCTTAATTCCTGAAACTAAGACTTCAGAATATTTCATTGTGCGAGTTCTTTTCCACATTTTTCACAAACAAGGATTTTCACCTTTTTTCGTGATGGTTTTTCAAACATGGATTCTGCGCCACAATCAGGGCATTTAATAGCAACGGGTTTCTTATTTGTGATGAATTTACATTTTGGATAATTGGAACATGTGTAATAAATTTTGTTCTTCTTGCCCTTTCTTTCAATCAGCTCTCCACCACATTGAGGGCATTTTATTCCAATCGTAAAAGGTTTGGTAAATTTGCATTTCGGATAATTCTCGCACGCATAAAATTTACCGAACTTACCATTCTTCAAAAGTATCCTGCCATCGCATTTTGGACATTTTTCATTGGTTTCCGATTCAACTATTTTCTCATTCTCATCGAGAGATTTCACATTTTTACATTTTGGAAAAGCAGAACAGGCAAGGAATTTGCCGTATTTCCCAAATTTGATGATCATCGGAGCACCACATTTATCACAAATGATATCTGTTTTCTGCTCGTATTTCTTCTTCTCTTTTGAAATATCTATCTTATCGATATGACTGATGAAATTATCGTAATATTTTTCAAGTATTTCTATCCATTTTAATTCCCCATTCTCGATATTATCGAGTTTGTTCTCCATCTCGGCTGTGAATTTCACATTAAAAAAATCTTCAAATTTATCAATCAGGAATTTTTCAACCGTTTCACCAAGTTCTGTTGTGAAAAATTTCTTTTTCTGAAGTGTTACATATTTTCTCTGCAGAATGGTAGAAATAATAGGTGCATAAGTGCTTGGACGTCCAATACCTTCCTTTTCCAGTTTTCGAACAAGCGAAGCTTCTGTATAGCGTGCAAGTGGTTTAGTAAAATGTTGCTCTTTATTAAGTTTAAGCAACTCGACTTCATCATTTTTGGTAAGTTCAGGAAAGGTATCTTTAAGATTTTTGATTGGTACATGAGGATAGACTTTTAAAAATCCATCAAAAAGAATTTTACCTGCCTGAGATTCAAACAATCCTTTTTCCGCCTGGATCTGTGCGGTGATATTTTCCAATTGCACATTGGAAAGTTGTGTGGCAACAAACCTTTTCCAAATTAGGTTGTAGAGCTTATACTGGTCTTTTGAGAGATATTCTTTGATCGAATCCGGTGTTGTGAAAGAATTTGTGGGACGGATCGCCTCATGTGCATCCTGAGCTTTATTTCTATTCTTGTATTTACGTATATAGGAATTCAAATATTCTTCAGAAAAGGAATCTTTGACATATTTTCTGACTTGAAAATTCGCTTTATCCGAGATGCGTACAGAATCAGTTCTCATATAGGAAATAAGACCCGTGTTGCGTCCATGAATGGTCACACCTTCGTAAAGCTGTTGTGCGATCTGCATGGTCTTCTTAATCGAGAATCCCAGTAATTTTGATGCTTCCTGCTGCAGAGTGCTTGTTATGAAAGGAGGAAAAGGAGCAATTGATTTCTTTTCTTTCTTAACATCCTTTACAATATAATCAGCTTTTTCGAGCTTCTCGAATAACTCTTCAGCTTCCTCTTTTGTCTTCAGTTTGATGACTTTATCAGCATATTTTTTCAGTTGAGCTTTGAATTCGATATCCTTCTTCAGATCAGCTTCAATTGACCAGTATTCCTGGGGTACGAAATCCCTGATCTCTTGTTCTCGCTCGCAAATAAGTCGTAATGCTACGGTCTGCACTCTACCTGCGGAAAGGTTTTTCGTGATAACCTTCCATAAGATTGGGCTTGCTTTGTATCCAACGATCCTATCAAGAATCCTGCGTGTCTGCTGCGCATCAACCTTGTTCTCGTCAACGTGAGTGGGATTCTCGATTGCTTCAATGATAGCTTCCCGTGTAATCTCGTTAAAAACGATCCTATAAATATCCTTTTCAGGAATAATATTTTTCAATATCTCCTTAAGGTGCCAGGCAATTGCTTCACCTTCCCGATCGTTATCAGATGCAAGATAGATATTGTCGCTCTCTTTGGCAGCTTTTTTGATATTATTCACTACTTTGGATTTTTTAGGATCCAACACATAGGTAGGTTTGAAATCATCTTTCAGATTTATGCCGAATTCCTTTTGGGGAAGATCACGAATATGCCCCATCGAAGCAAGAATATTAAAATCTTTTCCAAGGTATTGGCTTATTGTTTTTGATTTTGTCGGTGATTCTACGATGAGTAAATTCTTTGCCATAGCTACTTTCCTATTTATCCTTTCTGTCCGCAACAATGCTTATATTTTTTTCCGCTTCCACATGGGCATGGGTCATTTCTTCCCACTTTTTCTTCCTCTCTTCTCATAGGTTGACGTTTGGATTCTTCCGGTTGCTGCTGTGGCTGATGTTGTCCCTGCGGTATGTTTTGAATTCGTTCTCTCTGCCCCTCAGCCCGCGAAGCAACGTGGTCAAATGCATTTCTTTCTTTATGAGAAAGCTGCATATCCTTCACCCTGTCTTGCACTTGATAATAGAGCGCAGGGTAGAGCGTGAAGACATTTTTTATCACTTTTTCTTTAATAGTATCTATTAAATTCAGGAAGAGTTCAAAACTTTCTTTTTTATATTCAATAAGTGGATCTCTCTGGCCATAGGCACGTAAACCGATCCCCTCTTTCAAACGATCCATTTCATATAAATGGTCTTTCCATTGCTCATCCACAACTTTCAAAAGAGAGTAACGCTCAAGTTTTCTCTGTTCATCTTCAAAATGTTTTTCTTTTTTTGAATAAGCTTTGGTCAAATGGTCATAGAGCGTATCGACCAAATCTTCCTGATTTCTGATTGAGCCGAGTTCGAGAGAAATATCGAGTTTTACCCCAAGCTCATTTTCGAACCAACCAATAATATCTTCAAGGGGCCAATTCTCTTCATATTCAGTTGAACCAATAAATGAGGAAACTTTGTTATTTATCGTATCATAAAGCATTTCCAGAACTTCATCACGAAGGTTCAAGCCCCTCAGAACTTTTCTTCTATATGAGTATATAACCTCTCTTTGCTGGTTCATAACATCATCATATTTAATGAGTTGCTTACGTATTTCGAAGTTATGACCTTCCACTTTTTTCTGTGCATTTTCAACTGCCTTGGTCATCCATGGATGCTTGATCGCATCTCCTTCTTCAAGCCCCATTCTGGACATAAGTCCTGCAATTCTATCCGAACCGAAAATTCTCATCAGATCATCTTCGAGAGAGAGAAAGAATTTGGATGAACCCGGATCACCCTGACGTCCGCTACGTCCACGCAACTGCCTGTCAATCCGCCTGCTTTCGTGACGCTCTGTTCCAATGATATGCAAACCACACGGCATTTTTTCCTTGCAGTTATGATCGGGAGAAGGTTTATTATTACCGGCGTTTTCAAAGTCATCGACACACTCAACAACGCATGTATCGCATCGAACGACCTCTTTGCCAAGTTTAATATCCGTTCCTCGACCTGCCATGTTCGTGGCGATAGTCACAGCACCGGGTAGTCCGGCATATTCAACGATCTCAGCTTCTTTCTCATGATATTTTGCGTTCAGCACTTCATGGGGAATATTCTTTCTTTTCAGCAACCTGCTGATTATCTCTGAAACTTCAACAGAGATAGTTCCCACAAGCACAGGTCTGCGTTGTTGATACATCTCTTCAATTTCATCGGTGATCGCTTCGTATTTCTCCTTCTTAGTTCTGTAGATCAAATCATCATAATCAATTCTGCGTATCGGTTCATTGGTAGGAATTTCAATCACTGGAAGTTTATAAATTTCTTCAAATTCAACCTGCTCTGTGATGGCTGTACCTGTCATACCTGCGAGTTTTGTGTACATGCGGAAATAGTTCTGAAGCGTAATAGTTGCAAGCGTTTGCGTAGCTTTTTGTATCTGGACATTCTCCTTTGATTCCAGCGCCTGATGGAGTCCTTCACTAAAGCGTCTGCCTGGCATGATACGTCCGGTAAACTGATCCACAATAACAACCCGGTTATCTGTTACAATATATTCCACATCTTTTTCAAAAAGTGAATATGCGAGCAGCATTTGTTTTATATTATGAAGCTTTTCGTTCTTTTCTAAAAACTCTTCTTGCACCTTCTGTTTTTCTGCCTGTTTTTTGGCTGGATCCAGGGTTTCATTATTATTAATTTTTTCGATCTCTTCATCGAGGTCCGGCATGACAAAAAGTGAACTGTCATATTTAGAAAGCTCATCCTGCCCCATCTCATTAAGGTCCGCACTGTGCTGCCCTTCATCAATTGAATAATAGAGCTGCTCATCTAATTTATGAATCTGCTTCTCCCGCAGATACTGTCCCTCGATTTCATTCATGATCTTCTGATAGTGTCCGTCTTTCAATAATTTTAAAAATCTTTTGGACTTGGGAGCTGCGCGCTTTACTGTGAGCATTTTCTTCCCGAATTCAAATTCATTTTCCTGAACAGTCCCATTCTCGATCATTGTATTAATCTCGGAGAGAATTTCGTTCACTAACCGTTGCTGCTTGATCACTAATTTTCTAATCTGTGGATTGAGTTCCCTGAAATAATTTTTCGAATGCTCGACTGTACCCGAAATAATAAGTGGGGTTCTTGCTTCGTCGATAAGCACACTATCAGCTTCATCAACGATACAGTAATAATGTCCACGTTGTACAATGCCTTCTGGACTGATCGCCATGTTATCTCTGAGATAATCAAAACCGAACTCATTATTTGTTCCATATGTGATATCAGCAGCATATTGCTCTCTACGCACCGACGGTTCCTGTTCACCATAAATACAACCTACTGTCAAACCGTGATATTTGTAGATCTGACCCATCCATTCTGCATCACGTTGAGCAAGATAGTCATTTACAGTAATAAGATGTGAGCCCTTACCCACCAGTGCGTTCAGATAGAGCGGCATGGTCGCAGCAAGGGTTTTTCCTTCACCTGTTTTCATCTCTGTGACCATTCCCCTATGCAGGGCGATCGCACCGATGAGCTGCACATCATAAGGTATCATATTCCATTTTATTTCACGACCGCGAACCGACCATGAGGTGCCAACAAGGCGTCTGCATGTTTCCTTTATCACTGCAAATGCTTCGGGAAGGATTTCTTCAAGAACATTCTTGGTTTCCTCATCGAGGTCTTTCTTTGCGTCATCGATCTGGAAACCGATCTTGTCTTTCTCATTATCGTCAGAAGTCTCATCATAGCGGAGTTCAAGCTCATCAACCAGTTGCTGCTTCTTATCAATACAATCCTGAATCTTCTCTTTAAATTCTACTGTTTTATGCTTAAGTTCTTCTTCAGAAAGAGAAGAAAGTTCTGCATATATGCGATTTATCTCATCCACAACGGGTTGAATTTTCTTCACTTCCCGGTCGAATTGAGTCCCGAAAATCTTTTTTAAAACTCTTTTTATCATATTAACTTTAACTTCTTATTAATTGAAAGCCCAGTAATTTTTTACTGGGTATTACGTCAATATTTATAGCAAATTATCATAAAAAATTTGACAATACTTTTGAGGAAATCTTTAAAAGAATGAGTAATGAAATAACTCGTAAAAGTTAATTTCTTAGATAGGGATTTGTTTTATAGTGTGTGTTAACTTAAAAAATAGGTTATTATATACTGATTGTTTCAGTTTAATATATATTAGAATGCGTTTTAGAATTATTGGTTAGGTCAGCCAAAAACATAATTTTTATTATAATAAAAGGAATTTAATATGCACAATGAGTTTACAGCAATAATTGAAAAAGACGAAAATTGGTATATTGCATATTGCCCCGAGATTCCGGGAGCAAATGGTCAGGGGCGAACCATTGAAGAATGTAAACAAAATCTTTCTGAAGCAATTACTTTAATTCTTGAAGACCGTAGAGAAGATGCGTTTCGTGGTATCCCTGAAAGTGCTAAAAAAGAATTTGTTACTATTCAATGAAGCGTAATAAACTATTGAGACATCTTCGTATTCATGGGTGCTTTCTTAAGCGTGAAGGACGATCTCATTCTTTGTGGTGTAATCCAAATACGGGACATATTGAAGCTGTTCCCCGTCATACAGAAATACCAAACAGATTAGCACAAAAGAGTTGTCGTAGTTTATCAGTTCCAGTTATCAGATGAATGAAATGCCCATTCCAACGATACAATTCGTCAGTTAATGGGCAAAAATTATGAATTATCTGAAGTTTTTATAAAAAATTTGACAATACTTTTGAATAATTCTCTAAAAGATTGTGTATTATGAAGTCATCGTAAAAGCTAATGTCTTAAATAGGAATTTGTTTTATTATTTGTATTAACTTCGAAAATAGGTTATTATGTACTGATTGTTTCAGTTTAATGTGTTAGACCGCCACTATTTAAAAATTGATAACTTATTAATTGGTAAATTAGTTAAAATGGAGAATTTAATTATGAAATCTAAAGCTATTGCTACTATGACAAAAATGATGGAGACTTTGCCGGAAACTATGCAGAATCAAGTAGTGGAACATCTGCGAGATTATATTGCAGACTTTCTGGACGAGCTTCAATGGGATGCTTTGTTTCAGAAAACACAAAAGAAACTAATTGCAGCTGCCAAGCGTGCCAGAGAAGAAATCACAAAGGGACATTCAAAACCAATGGACTATAATCGGTTATGAAATCAGCAACTGTTCCTTCTTTTTGGAAAGCATATAAACCTCTTGATAAATCCATCAAACGCAGAGTCAAAAGAGTTTATAAATTGTGGTCACAGAATCCGTTTCATCCATCTTTACATTTCAAATGCATCAATCGTGAGGAAAATGTTTGGTCAGTGCGAATCACTCTTGGCTATAGAGCAATAGGTATTATGGATGATGATATGGTGACTTGTTTTGGATTGGTAGCCACGATGATTATGAGCGATTTTTCTTATAAAAAATTTGACAATACTTTTGATGAAATCTTTAAAAGATTGAGTAATGAAGTAATTTGTAAAAGCGTATTTCTTAGATAAGAATTTGTTTTATAAGTGTGTTGGCTTTAAATAATAGGTTATTAGGTTATTATGTACTGATTGTTTCGGTATAATATATTTTAGTAATAATGATGAAGGGAGAAAATAAAATTGCATCACTCAACATGCAAGGTTCATACGATTTAAATAATGAAGAGATTGATACCCAAGTCACAAGAACATCACCAGGTAACTACGCTTTAGGGCGAGTCAGCGATGGGACCTTCTATTTATCTTATGTTGGTCGGTCTGATACGGACTTGAATAATCGATTAAAAGATTGGATTGGCAAATATAAAAAATTCATGTATAGTTATGCGACTTCGGCCAAAGCTGCATTTGAAAAAGAATGTAAAAACTACCATGATTTTGGTGAATCGGAAAAACTTAACAACAAGAATCATCCGCAAAGACCTGATGGGATAAATTGGAAATGTCCTGTATGTGATATATTTGATTGATATTATTTGTGCTAACCAATCGCTGCACGTGATTGCTATTCCGCTGCACACCATGCCGGCAGGTGAGCTTGGACATTAGGCTGAGTTAACGAAAAGGAGAAATTGAATGCAAAGAATTATTTCTCACACTGTTATTGTCTTATTTCTATACTCGATTATTTTAGGTATTCCTTCCATCATGGCTTCAGACGGCGAGAATAACAGTACTAATCATAATCCTAAAGACAACTACTATAGAATCATTATCGCTCTTATTCCATTAATAATTGGTGGTATTATTGGATACTATCTTGGAAGAGTGAAGACATTTCGCGAGGAGAAGCAAAAAGTATACTCAGAATCGATTCAACCAATATTGGCAGTCGTATTCAGAAGTCTCGACATATCTGATAAAGACAGACAAGAATTGGAAGATGAATTTAATAAATCTAATCTAAAGCTTCTGTTGTACAGTAATAACAAGGTCGCAAAGACACTCCAGAAGACAACACGCATTATAAATGATTTAAAAAGGGGCGATATTGTCTGTAAGTTACAGGAGACACTATCAGAAATGAGAAAAGATATTCAAATAAAACACTGGCGAAATATCAGGAGCTTAAAACCTAAAGATTTCACTCACTTCTATTTTTCACTTAAAAATGATTGTAACAACCACCGCTGCTTCGAACTTCGAAATAGGGCATCGTAATAACAGGAGTAAGAAAGGCACATGAAGCATTTTTGCAAACTGGTGCAGGTCAAGTACGCTGAAGAGTTTCTTCGTTAGATGCCAATTTTCAAAAATATAGGTTTAAATGAGAACTATAAAATCTTATCTTGAAAAATTGAATAGTTTATGGATTGAATTTGATAAATTAGGTAATACAATTTTTGATGAAGTCCTTAATCTTAATAAAATGAAGGTTAATGAGATCTTAGCTTTCACCTTTGCCCTGAAGATTCGGAATTCATGTAAATCGATTAATCTTCTATTGAATAATTCACTAATTCATGATTCTAAATCCATTCTCAGAACAATATCAGAAGCATGTATTTATTTTGTAGCATCAATATCTGATGAAGAGTTTATGAAACAATTTCATTGTGAAGAATTAGATCGAAAGCGCAGAATCTTAAATAAACTTATAGAAGTTCGAGAAATAGAAAAAAATGATAATATTGATGATTTGTTAAAACATAAAGAAAAGGTACAAAATGAGATTGTAACTTTTAAAAAAGAATACAAAAAAGAAACTCTTAAAGAGCTTTCAAGTAAGTATAAAATGCATGATTTTTATTATTACTTAGATAATACTTGTTCTTCACAAATTCATAGTTTGCCTTGTTGTATGGGAAAATACCTAAAAGTCAGTGATGACGATCAACTTATAAGTTTTTATAAATTTCCTGATTTGAAAGATACAAAATTGGTTTATACAGAATCCTTAAATTGTTATAGTATCGTTATAATGAAGCTAAATGAGACGTTTTCTCTTTCTCATGATAAGAAAATTGATGAAATTAAATTAAAGCTCAAAGAGATAATTGATTCAAAAAATCAAAAATCGTAATTGTCATCTAACCCTCGTTTCACTTGACAGAAACGAAAAGCAATATTTAAAATGACATTTCTTATGCCATTAAAAGATAATCTCATGATTAAGGGCTTGTATATCAAATTGCGTTTCTTCAAGTTAACTTTACCGATAGGCGTTTTTGCTTTTCTAAATTTTATAAATTGTAAAATAATTTCTTTCCAAATATTAAGAAGGATAAAAAAATGACTGCTGAAATCTCAATTATGAACAAATCAGCAATAGCTTTAGCAGCTGATAGTGCTGTTACAGTAAGAATGCAGAATGGACAGAAAATATTTAATACTGTTAACAAACTTTTTATGCTATCAAAATTCCATCCTGTTGGAATAATGATTTATGGAAATGCAGAAATTATGGGAATCCCTTGGGAAATTGTCATAAAAAGATTTAGAGAGAATATTGGTAATAAAAAATTCAGTCAACTTGTGGATTATGAAAATGCTTTCGTTGAATTTTTAACTTCACCAGATAAAATTTTTTCATCAAAAAAACAATTGGCCTATTTTAAAGATGTTATAACAGGATATTATATAGGTCTCAGAAAAGAAATTAATTCTCTTGTGGAAGAGTATATCGAAAGCAATAAGAAAATATACCTGAATAAAATTAAACTATTTGCTACAAAAGTTATAAAATCGCATTATAATACTTGGGATACTGTTGAAAATTTACCCTTTGTATCAGCTGAATATAAATCAAAGTTTTTTAAAAAATATAGTAAAACTCTTGATGATATTAAATTAAAGATATTTGAAAAAATGCCAATCTCTATAAATTCAAGTAAACTCTTAAAAAAAATCGCTTTAATGATTTTTACAAAAGATAGATTTTCAGTTAATAATTCTGGTATTGTCATTGCGGGATTTGGTGAAGATGAATTATTTCCTGGGCTTATAGAAATTTTAACCGAAGGTATAGTTAACAATCAACTGAAATATAAAAAGTCAAAGTCTATGCAAATAAATCACAAAAACAATGCATCTATAACACCTTTTGCTCAAAGTGAAATGGTTGCGACTTTTATGGAGGGAATAGATCCAGATTATAATATTGTTTTAAAGGGATATCTTAATCAATTATTAGGAGAAGTGTATCCAAATTTAATATCCGATGCAATTGGTAAGACCAAGGATGAAAAAATTGAGATAGATAATAAGCTAAAAAAAATCGGTAAAGACTTGTTAGGAGATTTTAATAAAGAAACATTAAAATATAAGCGGCAAAAACATATAGACCCAATTTTAGGAATAGTATCTATTCTTCCTAAAGATGAGCTTGCTGGTATGGCAGAATCTTTTGTAAATTTAACCTCACTTAAGAGAAGAATTTCAATGGATGCTGAAACAGTTGGTGGGCCAATTGATGTTGCCGTTATTTCGAAAGGAGATGGATTTGTTTGGATAAAAAGAAAACATTATTTTAAAGCGGAACTAAATCCAAGCTTCTTCTCAAATTATTATCAAAATTGTTCATCAAAAAAAGGTGGTTAATGATGAAAAAGTTTAAAAAACAAAATGAAACCGAAAGTTACTCATCATATGAAGAGTACCAAAAGAAAATATTTCCCTCTCTAAAAAAGTATCTTCCAGTTCAAGTAGATGATCCCTATTTTTATGGTACAGAACTAGCAAATTCTTCTAAACGTAAGTTAAAAGCAGTTCTTAATAAATAAGTTTATTTCTTAAACGCCTAACAAAGTAATGCACCTGAATTTAAACGCTTACTGTACTCTTGAAATTTTTAAATCGCAGAAGGGTGCTTGAATCGTAAAAATCAGCCACAATTTTGTTTCAGGTGATTACCAGCAATTATATACCTTCCCAAATACAGTTAAGCCAACACTCCCCCATTTATTCAAATCCTTACTACTTCTTGTTAATATCTTCTATCTGTATCTTAAACTGCTGGAAGGATTTATTTTTCGGATTCTGTTTGATCAGTTCATCCATGTAGTCAACAGCTCTTTCGGCATAGTCGGGATTGCTCCTTACAAT
>Ga0209834_10000958_pt1 | contig 16806 bp, 17 predicted proteins | sample Mar14236cmmetaG_FD_184134 | JGI IMG/M metagenome (GOLD analysis project Ga0209834, IMG submission 184134) | Marine hydrothermal vent microbial communities from Guaymas Basin, Gulf of California to study Microbial Dark Matter (Phase II) - Marker... ...
ACCGGTTCGACCTCAATCGCCGCAACCCCGTACTTTTTCTCCTTCTCCTCGGAGTAGAAGCGGCGGTAGACCTTAACGCCCTCCTCGATGCTCTTCACTCCAGGGAGGACGTTCTCAAGGCCCTCCTTCTCCAGCATCTCCTTGAAGGAGGAGTAAATCCTCACGTCCTTCACAACGCACATCAGCTTGTTTTCGAAGATTATCTCGTCGCCGGGCTTTATTGCCTGCCTCTTCTCGTCGTAAAGCCTGCCTTCGATCCTTTTCTTTCCCGCGGCTATCGCCTTCAGGTACTCTTCCTGGAGTCCCATCCTCCACGTTGCCATGGGACCACCTCACAGCAAGGTTCTGACTATGGCGGGGCTTATCCGTATCAGCTTTGCGAGGAGTTTCGGCCTCTTAAGGATTGCCTTCGCGGTCTTCACGTGGTCGTCAAAGTCTGCCTGCCCTTCTATGACCTCCTTCGCCTCCGCGCTTCCGAGGACCTCAAAGACGCGCTCGATGTTCTCCTGGCTCATTCCCCTGAAAATCTTCCTGAAGCGCATTCCGAAGCTTATCTGATTCCGTATTTCCCGGCAGAGCCTCTCGTACTCGTCCAGCTTCCCCACCATCAGGGCTTCCCTGAGGGCGCGTGCGCAGAGCATCCCGTAGACTATTCCCCCGGCAGTAGTCGGTTTAATCTGGAGCGCGGCATCACCTACGAGGGCAACGTTCCCCTTCACCCACGGCTTTCTCCAGCCGAAACCGACCGAGCCAGCCTTGAACTCGACTATGGAGGTGGGCCTGAGCATCCTCACCCTGAGGAAGCGGTTGAGGGCCTCGATGCTCCCGAGGGTTCCGACCCTCGCCAGCCCCTCGTTCACCGGCGCCACCCACATGAAGAAGTCCTCGTTCATGTCTTTGTTCACCCAGACCTCAACGAAGTCCTTCCTGAACTCCCCAACGACCTCCACCTCATAGCCGCTCAGGAATTCCGCCTCGGTTCTGGCTCCGATGGCCTTGGCAACGGAGCTGTTAACGCCGTCTGCCCCGATATAGAAGTCCGCTTCAACTTCGAAGGTCTCCCCCAGGTGCTGGAGCACCGCTTTTCCGTTCTTGAAGCCCTTGAAAGTCGTGGCCATATAGTACTCCGCGCCTTTCCTGACGGCCTGTTCCGCCAGGCCCTTCTCCAGGACTCTCCTGTCCACCAGGTATGCCTGCGGGGTTTTCCGCTCTATCTCGAAGCTCTGGATCCGTGAGTAGAACACCGCACCGCGGAGTTTGTTTACTACCGCCTCATTCGGGAGGCCAAGTCTCTCGTAGTTTTCCGCCCCTATTATCCCGGTACAGGCCTTTCCCCCAAAGGAACCCTTCTTCTCCACCACCGCCACGTTGAAATCCCGCGCGAGCAGGTTCGCGAGGTAATTGCCAACCGGTCCGCCACCGATGATTAGAACATCGTACTTCATTCTCATCCCTCGCCTGAAGTAGTTTTTAAACCCTAAAAACCTAACCTTTTCGGTGATTGAGATGAAGGTTCTCGTAACTGGTTTCGAGCCCTTTGGGGGAGAGGAGATAAACCCCTCCTGGGAGGCCGTTAAGAGGCTGCCGGACGAGATAGACGGTGCAGAGTTGATAAAGCGCCAGCTCCCTGTGACCTTTAAGGGGGTCAGGGAGATTCTGCCGAGGCTCATCGTGGAGGAGCGCCCGGACGTGGTTATACTGACGGGCCAGGCCGGCGGAAGGCCGAACATCACTGTGGAGAGGGTTGCTATAAACGTCATGGACAGCACTATGTCGGACAACGAGGGTTTTGCTCCGGAAGACGAGCCGATTTTTGAAGGTGCTCCTGCCGCGTACTTTGCTACACTCCCCGTAAAGGCCATCGTGAAGGCTCTGAGGGAGGCGAAAATACCCGCGGCGGTCTCCAACACCGCTGGAACCTACGTCTGCAATACCGCCATGTTTACTGCACTCCACACGATAGCCGTCTCGGGAATGGGGACCAAAGCAGGCTTCATCCACGTGCCCTTTATCCACGAGCAGGCGCTGGAAAAACCGAGGCCGTCCATGGCCCTGGAGACCATAACGCGGGCGTTTGAGGTCGCCGTTAAAACCTCCTTGAGGGGCTGATAAGCTTTTTAAATGGCCCCTTCTACCTTCTTACAGAACCCTTAGAGGGTGAGGCCTATTCTAATCCTCGGCATTGATGTGATAAGTGAGAATCCAAAGAGGTTTGCCGTCGTGAGCTGGTTCAACGGCAGGCTGGAGAGGAAGGGTGAGTTCACCCTATACCGCTTAATCCGCTTCATCCAGAGCAAGAGGCCGGACATAGTCGCCATGGACAGCGTCACGGAGCTTGGGGACGACCTGAGAAAGTTCCTCCGCGCCCTCCCGTCCGGAACGAAGCTCGTTCAGGTGACCGGTCGCCCCGGTGAGCAGAGAACCCTTCAGAGTCTCGCAAAGGAGCACGGTATAGGGGCTGGGGATCGCTTCGACCCGTATGAGGAGGCCAAGCTCTCCGCACTCCTCGCGAGCAAAGGGGTCGGCTACGAGGTTCTCGCCTTTGAGGACGAGGTTATAATCAAAGTCACCCGGGGAAGGAGCCACGGAAAGGGCGGCTGGAGCCAGGATCGCTACAGGAAGCGCGTCCACAACCTCGTCAGGGACAAGGTGAGGGAGATAGAGGACAGGCTGAGGAGGGCGGATATACCCTTTGACCTCGAAACCGAGGAGCGCGACTACGGCCTGGCCAGGGGGGAGTTCAGGGTTTATGCCAGCAGGGAGGAGCTGGCCGGTTTAATAAGGCCCATGCGCGGCGGCGACGTCGAGGTGAGGATTAACCCCGTCGAGAGGGCCGAGCTTGGCTTCGCGCCCCTGAAGGGTGAGGAGGCGATACACGAGAGGAGGAGCATTATAGTCGGCATAGACCCGGGAATAACCGTTGGAATAGCCGCCATCGACTTGAACGGGAACATAGTGGCCCTCCACAGCGAGAGGAACATGCCCGTCGGCGAGGTCTTTCGCTTTATAAGCGACGTCGGCCACCCCGTAATAGTGGCGACCGATGTGAGTCCCGCCCCCGGCTTCGTCGAGAAGATAGCCCGCTCATTTAAGGCCCAGCTCTTCGCCCCGAGGGAGAGCCTCCGCGTTCAGGACAAGAACGAACTGCTGAGGGAGCTCGGGATAACCGTTGACGACGACCACCAGCGCGACGCTTTGGCCGCCGCATACAAGGCCTACCTCCGGCTTAAGCCGAAGCTGGAGCACGTGGACGCCAGGCTGCGCGAGGCGGGCCTGATAAAGAAATCCGATGAAGTTAAGGCCCTGGTGATTCAGGGCTACAACCTTGGGGAGGCCATGCAGAAGGTGACGCTCCGTGAGAGGCCGAAAGAGGAAGAGGAGAGACCCGAAGAAAAGCCGGGCGTTGACGTCGAACCCTATCTGAGGAGAATCCGTGAGCTTGAGCGGAGGATTGAGTTTCTGGAGAGAGAAAACGAGGAGCTGAAGGGGATCATCCGCGAGCAGAGGAAGACCATAGGGAGGCTCGAGAGGAAGCTCGTCGATTACGATGAGGAGATCAGGCGGAAGGTCCTCCGCGAGAGGGAGCTGGAGGCGAAGGTGAAGCGCATAGAACTCCTTGAGAAGCAGCTCCGTGAGGCCAAGGCCGTCATAGAGCGGCTGAGCAGGGACCTGGTGCAGGTAAAGCGCATGAACGTGGTGGAGGTGCGTGGCAGTGCGGTTCCCCTCAAGGTCATGGAGGTTCTGAGCTGGCGCGAGCTCGAAAGGCTGGAGCGTGAGATAGGCGTAAAGCGGGGAGATGTCCTCTTCGTTGTGAACCCGGCCGGGGCGGGGAAAGCCATAGCGGAGGAGCTGGTGGAGAAGGGAATTCGGGCTTTGATAACGGAAAATCCACTGCCCGAACCCGTTAGGGAAGTACTCAGAGAGGCCCACGTGCCCTTCTTCACGAGCGGAGAGCTTGACGTCAAGCGCGTTGATGAATTCGCCGTCGTCGAGAGGGAGACGCTTGAGAAGGCCATTGAGGAACTGCTCGCCAGATGGGAAGAAGAGGACAAGGAACGGGAGGCTGAACGGCTTCTTCGCCTGGTTGAGGAGTACCGTTTGGAGCGGAAAAAGGAGCTTAAGAGAAAGGCAGAGGAAGAGCTTGAGTCGGAGAGACGGAATAAAAGGTAAGGGCTTTAAGCCCCAGCGCCATATATGTTTTTGGTGGTGAAAATCGAGCGAGAACGGTTGGTCATTATCTCTTCGCTCTTTCTGGTCTTTCTGGGCTTTTTAACCGCCCTCCTTAACGGGAGGAACGACCACCTTTACAGAACCCTCGTTGCTATGGTCGGCCTCTCGATTCCGCTGGTTCTTCCGGGAAAGCTCCCAGACCCGCCCGTGAAGCTCAGACCCTTCCTGGCGCCGGTATACAATGAAAGGACAATGGCAGTCCTTTCCATCTTTATAGCGGTTCACGTTTCACTCGTGAACGTCCCGTTCACGGGCCACGACCTCTTTCACAAGGACTGGAGAAACGCGGACATGATAAGCCACTTCCTCGGTGGGCTGACAGTGTGGATTATTGTGGCCGAGATTCTCTCGGCCCTGGAATCCCTCGGAGTCCAACTCACGAAGAGGCAGGTTGTCGTTTACTCTTTCGTGATCTTTTACGCGCTCTCCCTCGGCTGGGAGGTGGCAGAAAAGCTGAGCGAAAGCTGGATAGGGTTCATAACAGAGAGCACCGGGAACAAGCTGAGGGACTTGGTTATGAACACCCTCGGGGCACTTCTCGGACTGTGGATGGTGGAAAAGAAGGGTTATCCCTTCCGGCTGGAGGAGTGACTAAAACGAAAGGGTAATCACTCAATTCCCTCAAGCACGCTCTTAAGGGCTTTTAGGTACTTCGCAGTTTCGTCTGCACCTTTTTCCGTTATCTTGACCGCCGTCCTCGGTCTGTCCGCAAAGACCTTGTAGAGCTCAACGTAGCCCTCCCTTTCGAGGGCCTTGAGGTGTGAGTCGAGGTTTCCGGGCGTTATCTCAAGCACCTCGAGGAGCTCCTTGAAGAGAGCCTTCTCCCTAGGCAGGAGGTAGAGCATGACGCCCAGCCGGATTGGGTTGCCAAGGACGTGGTTTTTCGTCAGTTCCCTCAGGGACTCCATTCTATCACCGCTCGATGGCTTTAAAGGCTGAGTAGAGGTACCAGAGGATCGTTGAGGCGAAGCTCAGGGCAACTACAAAGCCCGCCCAGACAATAGCGCCGGATTCCATGTTCCATACCACCGGTATTCCAGCGGCAGGTATCAGGAATGAGGGGGTTATTTCCCGCTCTGCCCCACCATATCTCGCGAATACCAGCCACATACCGAAAACCGCTAGGGCTATAAAGCTCAGAAAGCCCACTGCGAGGGCGGCATCTTTACTTATACCGATCCCCAGTCGTGGGATTATGCCCCACCCGATGATTATTCCGACCGCCCAGGGCGCCATGACAAGGATCCTGTCGGTTTTTGAGGTCTTAATTTCCCTGCCAGCGGCTTTGCCCAGTCTCTTGAACCTCTCCCAGGCCCTCCCGGTGAAGCTGGTCGCGGCTATAAAGGCGAGCGGCCAGTAGAGGAGGTTGAACTGCCAGGGGAAGTCGAAGACGCCCAGGATGACGTAGTAGAGGAGCATTGTCACGAGCCATACTCCAAAGTTCATGGCCCCGTACATCTTTCCCGCGGCTATCAGCTTTCCTTCGACCCGCTCCAGAACTTCCTTCAGCTCTCTGACCTCTTTCATCTGCACCACCGATTGTTAATGGGGCGTTTTCCTATTTATAACGTGGGCTTTTTCTGAATTTCAGAACACGTCCTATAGCCGAATATGGCATTCTTTGAGCGCTAGCTTTAAGTATTTTTGATGGATATTTTTAACGTAAAATTTGTAAACTCTGAAATCTTTGAGGGTGATCTTTATGGAGATACTTAATACAGGCATTCCCTTGCTTGACGATGCCCTTGGGGGAGGGCTACTTGAGGATAGCAACCTTTTGATAATCTACGACACTTACTCGTACGGCTGGGCTCTTGGCTTTGCTATTGTGAGACAGAGGATCGAGATGGGAGATTTTGGGGTTATCTTGAACTCAGTTCTCCCGATGACCCCTCTTCGTATGGAGCTCCAAGTTATCAACTTCGATATTAATGAACTGGGTGAAAACAATGACCTTGCGGTTATAGACATGTTCTCATCGTTCTACGGGCTGAAGTACCCTAATGATTACGTGTATACTGACCCCACAATGGACGTGGGCACTTTCCTCCCCAAGTACACTCAGTTCTACTACCGCGCGCTTAATGAGAAAATAGGCGACAGAAGGCCCATAGGGATAGATGTTACGGTGGATAGCTTAGCTTTCCTCCTTGGAGAAAAGAACTTCATCAGAGTGTTCCAGAAGACGATGGCGCTTAAAGAGCGCGCCAAGATTTCCGAAAAGAGAAAAAGGCCGCTCAACATCTTCCTACTAAACAAAAGCCGTGCCTCCGAGGAACTGATTTCATGGATGACCCTCTACAGCCAGTACGTTGTAGAGTTCCGGCCGACAGATAATCCGGGTATCGAGAAAATGTTCATCAGGAAGTCACCGCTCCCTGACTTCACCCCGACTGTTGAGGGCTATATTTTCCGCCTGAGAAAGGGGAGTATTGAGCTCGAAAAGCCAGTGGACTGAATTCGTTTATTTTTTGCTAGCTAACCCCCCGCCCTCGCCAGGCGGAGCTTTTCCATGAAGCGTTGGATTTCTCGCTCGGGGCCATCTATCAAGACCCTGTTGAGGAGAATGCGGTTCCTCTCGACCCTCCCAAGGAGGACTAACTTAACACCGGCCCCACTCTTTGCCCTTATCTCCTCAAGCTCCTCAAACGGCACGGCGGTCTCGATTATCAAGGAGAGACCTCCCAACGTTAACCTTTCTTTTTAGCTTTCTCCTCGACGTGCAGGCGGAACTGGCAGGCCTTGCATATCTCTCCCGTCGTCGGCTGGCCGCATATCTTACAGCGGTTCAACTCACTCGTCTTTTTCGTGTAGGTCTTTGCTATGAGCGGGAACAGCTTGTCGTAGCTCCTCAGTATCTGATACTTAGTTCCTGGGTGCTCCTCCTCCATCTCGTTGAGCCAGTCACGGATTTCGGCGCGGAAGGCCTCGACTGCGTAGGGACACTCGCTGAAGTCCACTTCAATGTTGTTCAGAACGGCATAGAGCACTATCTCTTTCTCCGGAATCTCGCGGAGGGGCTTTATCCTCGGCACGAGCTCCGGGTGGATTTCCTCGTAGTAGGGGCCAGTCCTCCCGAGGCGCGCTATGTCCCCGCGGAGGATGTTCATTATGAACATCTGAACCTCGTCGTCGAGGTTGTGGCCTACCGCCAGTTTGTCCGCCCCCACGTCCTTCGCGGCGTAGTTGAGCAGCCAGCGTCTCCAGACGCCGCAGTAGGAGCACGCCCCCACGCGCTCGCCCTTCTCAAAGCTTCCCAGCACCTCAACGGTCTCGTCGAGCGTGAAGCCCATGTACTCCTTGAAAGAATAGATACGGTGCTCTATTCCAAGCTTTTCGGCGTTTTTTCTGGCTATCTCCACGCTTGGGGGCCTGTAACCGGCTATTCCCTCGTCAATCGTTATAGCAACCAGCTCGAAGGGGAACTTTTTTTGGAGTCCAGCAAGGAGATGGAGAAGAACGACGCTGTCTTTTCCGCCGCTCACGCCGACGGCTATCCTCTCGCCCTTCTCTATGAGGTGGTACTTCTTGACGGTCTCTTTGAACTTCTTCTCCACCATTTCGTTGAAGTGCTTTCTGCAGTAGTACCGCCCGGTGTATCTCGCATGGTAGACTGCGTCACGGCCGCACTTTGAGCACTTCATTCTCTCACCTGAGGGGGGTGGGAACGCCTCTTAAAAAGGTTGGCTTCGGGGCGGCTACCCCGCGAGGTTCATTATTGCCGGGAAGAGGTTGAGCGCCAGCAGGAAGAGACCCACCCCTATTGCAAAGTACCTTACCGGTTTCGCGATGTTCTCGGGCAGATAGGCTTTAACGACGTCATCGAGCATCCTGCCGCCGTCCAGCGGGACGAGCGGGAAGAGGTTCATGAGTCCAATGCCAATGTTGAGCACGTATATCCAGTAGAGCGCGAAGAACAGCGGCAGCACCAGCCATTCGGCCCCGACCTTTGAGACCACGTTCTGCGCGGGGTAAATTCCTATGTATCCCTTTTCTGGGTTGTCCGGATGTGTGCCGAGCTCCAGCTGGAGATTCAGCTCCTGGTCTCCTCTGAGAACCGTGAGCGTGACCATCTGGCCAGGTTTTGTCACGTTCATGAAAACTATGAACTGCTCCATGTCCTTGATCTGCTGGCCGTCCATTGCGATTATCACGTCCCCCTCCTGGAGGATTCCGTAGGCGGGGCCATCCTCCAGCACGCCTGACACGAGGACTCCCGACGGCTGGAGAATCGGTGTGATTGCAAAGTTGATGACCAGAACTGCAAGGAACGCCGTCGCTATGTTGGCGAGCGAACCTGCTCCGTAAACCCTCAGCCTGCTCCTCAGCGGGGCCTTCTCAAGCGCCTCCTCGTCCGGTTCGACGAAGGCACCTGGGATTACTGCGAGGAGAACCAGACCAACGGATTTCAGCGGCAGGTTTTCAGCCCTCGCAACGACACCGTGACTCAGCTCATGGACCACCATGACAACTACAAGGCCTATCAGGCCGTATGTGAGGGGAATCGTAACGCCTGGTATCACGAGCTGGACTCCGGCCTGTTCGCCACCGGTCTGTAGGGCGCTCACCGCCGTCTTCAGGAGGGCGTAGAAGACGTAGGCCATACCAAGGAAGCCGAGGGCGATTCCGGTATCTGCGTAGACTTTCCAGAAACGCCTGCCCCTGCGCGCGAGGCTGTCGATGAATCCAAGCAGTCTCTTCGTTCTCCACATGGCGATGAAAAGGTCTACTGTTAGGCCCTCCTCTTGCTCCCCCCGTCTTCCGAAGAGGGCGTATAGGATAACCCAGAAGGCGGTGATTCCGAAGATGGCCGTGATGAGAGTGCCGTTCATTTGATTCACCTAATGAACATTCAGACTTCGATTTAAAAAGTAATCGGGCTCGCGGGGGAGGATGATTTTCTGTAGTGGGAAGTCCCGGTATTTTTAGGCAAACCGTTTTAAGCCGGGACGAGAACTTCAGAACGCGATGATGATTGATGGGCGAACCGACCGGTGAGGAAGGAAAGGTGATCGCTGAGCAACCCTTTTAAGGCCCATCTTCAACCTTTTCTGGGATGATGAGTTCAGCCTTGCCTGAGGCTCGTGATGAGGGAGTGACGGACTGACCGCGGTTCTTATTTTTACCGGCCGTTTTAGGGCCACCTAATAAAATTGGAAAACCTAATAAAGTTAAACGCAAGAATGAGTGGCCGTAGGGTCTGAACAGTAAATGCGTATGAGCAAAACGTGGTGGTACCGTGGAAGAGATTTACAGGCCGATCTGGCTCAGCATCGTTGGCAACTTGTTCCTTGCATTGATCAAGCTAATTGTCGGCTTCCTTTATTCGAGTATAGCCCTCATATCCGACGGTGTCCATTCCCTGAGCGACGTAATCACCAGCGTCATAGGCTACGCGGGCATTAAGATATCCTCAAAACCACCCGACAAGAGCCACCCCTTCGGCCACTCCCGTTTTGAACCCATGGTGGCTTTTCTGATCGGGGAGGCACTTCTGATAGTGGCCTACGAGATAGGCAGGAATGCTGTGCACAGAATCATTGAAGGGGGAGCCATAGAGGTCAACTCCCTAATGCTCGGCGTCACGGTTCTGTCTATTCTCTTAAAGGAAGCCATGTTCCGCTATTCTGTCCACGTTGGCAGGAAGCTCAACAGTCAGATACTCGTCGCCGATGCCTATCACCACAGGAGTGATTCGCTGAGCAGCGTCGCGGTTCTGGTCGGTCTCGGTGCCCAGGAACTCGGTTTCATGCATGGCGACGCCATCGCGGGCCTTCTCGTTGCTGTCTTCCTCCTGAAGGTTTCCCTTGAAGTAATCCTCGAGAACGTCCGCTATCTGACGGGGCAGGCTCCTCCCTTTGAGGTGTGCGAGGAAATAAAGGAGCGCGCTCTGGGCGTTCCGAAGGTTCTCGGCGTCCACGATCTGAGGGCGCACTACGTTGGGAGCAAGCTACACGTCGAGCTTCACATAGAGGTGCCCCCGGAGCTGAGCCTCAAAGAGGCTCACGACGTCAGCGAGGAAGTGAAGAGGAGAATAGAGGAGCTTCCTGAAGTGGAGATGGCGTTCGTTCACGTGGACATAGAAGGGGTCACCGAGTGATGATTTCCTTCAGGTCCCTCAAAAACTCCTCCAGGTGCTCCCGTCTAACGTGGGGCATCATGACGATCCTGATGTAGCCGCGGTGGGCACTCACACCCCAGCCGCGCTTTTTGAGCTCCTGTTCTACTTCTTCCAGGTTCTCTGTTCCGAATGAGACTATGTTGAGGACCGGCTCGCGGATTAGGTGAACGCCGGGTACCTTTTTCAGCTCGCCCGCGAACCACCTGCTCAGCTCCATGGCGTTTCTCACTACTTCCTTGTAGCCCTCAAAGCCGAGGTGCTTTATCATTGCCCACACCGCCAGGGCGTTTGCTCCTGGCCTTGTTCCAGTTATAGTTGCCTGCCAGACTTTACCCCCCGCTAGATACGGGGCTGGGACGCTTATGGCCTTCAAGAACTTCTTGTCCCGGAAGATTATCCCTCCCGCCGGAATGGGCACCATCCCCATCTTGTGGGGGTCTATGGTCACGCTCTTGACTCCCTTCAGCCTGAAATCGAAGTCGGGGAGGTCGTAACCCAGGGCCTTGGCGAAGGGGATGACGAAGCCTCCGAATGCCGCGTCCACGTGGAGGGGAAGCCCGTAGTCCAGGGCCAGGTCGCTCAGGGCGGGAATGTCGTCCACAACCCCGAGACCGGTTGTTCCGGCTATGCCCACAATGCCTATCGTGTTGTCCGTTATCTTTTCCTCAACGTCCTTCACGTCGACGGAGTAGTCCTCCCGCAGGTCCGCCCAGACGAGCCGGACCTTCAGCATCTCGCTCGCTTTTAGGAACGAGAAATGGGCGCTCCTGGGGAGAATCAGCTCGGGGTTCTCCACATCCGCCAGGTTGCGGAACGCTCTTACGGCGAGGATGTTGGCCTCGGTTCCGCCAGAGACTATGTTCCCATAGCCCCTTTCAAGGCTGAGAAGGCTGGACAGCATTGCTATTGCCTCTCTTTCCACCCTCTGGCTTCCAACGTGCAGCCCAGGGTCGCCCAGGTTCCTGTCGATGTAACGCCGCACCACCTCGGCGGCGAAGGGATGTGGATTTGTGCACATCGAGCCGAGGATCCTGCCTGAATCAAAGGTCAGGTCCTCCGACGTCTTCTCCTCCAGCTCCGCCAGAACTTCCTCTTCGCTCGCTCCTTTCTTCGGGAACATGGTCTCACCAGCCTGTGCCTAGTTTTATCCCCCGAATTTAAGCCTTTGCCTTCGCTGACTGTTCTTTCTGAGCAGAAATTTTAAGAGTTTTTATAATCAATTGTAGGTGCATGATGGTGAAAGAGAGACTCTACACTCTCAAGCAGGTGGATGAAAACTCAGCGTCTATCCAAGAACGACAAAATCTACGGAGCTCATTCTCACAAATAAACTCGGAGAGGGCGTGAAAAAACTCATCGAGGAGGTTGAGACTGAGTGAAAATCGTTCTCGCCTACAAGATGACTCACGACTGGAGCGTTCAGGAACTCCTCACCGAGTATCAAAAACTCCTCCAGCGGGCGATTGATGAAATCTGGGAAAATGCGACTTGGAAGGAGAAGAAGGTGAAACACCGCTACTCAATCGGGAACGGAAAATACAAGTATTACGAGACCACCCGACTAATCCCCTATTTTCCAAAATCCAACGAGTTCAGGAGAGGATTAAGGAACGAACTCCTTGAGGACTGGCCCCTTGCGAAGCACTACGTCGATTCTGCCATAAAGACGGCCTACTCAATCCTTGAGAGCTGGAGGCAGAACTACCTGAGGGGAAGGCGGAAGAGAAAGAAACCCGTCGTGAAGAGAAAGTTCGTTCGAGTCAAAACCACTCTGATGAAGGTTGAAGGCTCGAAAATCAGGGTGACTGTCAAACCGAGGGAAGAGTACCTCGAACTCGACTATTCTAACGAGTGGTTCTACGAGAGGATTAAAGACTGGAAGGTTGGCGAGCTGATAATTAGGGAAAAGGATGTTTACTTGACCTTCTCGCGAGAAGTGGAGTTCTCTGAAAGGATTAGAATTGGGATTGACAGCAACTTAATGAGCCTCGATGTTTACCACCCCGAGCGGGGCTGGATTAAGGTGGACTTGAGTGAACTCCACAGGATTGCGGAAACCTACGATGGAATTATTGATAAACTCAAGAGCATTCAGAAGAAGGCTCCGAAGAGGATTGGAATGCTCTTGAAGAAGTATCACACGAGGAGAAGGAACAGGATTGAAGATTACCTTAACAAGCTGGCCGTTCAGCTCTCAATGGAGTTCCCCGATGCGGTTTTCGTCTTCGAGGATTTGAACAAGTTCAATATGTTCAACGGGAATGGCAGGAAGTTTAACCGGAAGTTATCCCGCTCCACTTGGAGTAAAATCGTCCAGAAACTCTCTTATCGTGTTCCAATAGAGTTCGTCAATCCCGCTCATACTTCCTCCACTTGCCCGAGATGTGGGAGTAGGCTGGAGTCCCGAAACGGGCTGGTGGAGTGTTCCAACTGCGGGTTTAATGCCGATAGACAGTTTGTTGGAGCGTTTAACGTTTTCGTGCGGGGACTTAGGGTCGCCCTGAGCGGGGGTGAGGCCGGTGATTTACTCCCCGATGAACCCGGAGGGGAGTTGAGGTTAATGAGCCCCAAGTCCGTCGTGAGGGTAGATTTAAACGGGCGGATGTTCATTCACATTTCACCCTAAAAACTCACGACGGACAGACCCCCTCTTTAGGTAGCCTTTGAAGAACACCGGGGTTGTCAGTGCGGTGAGCATGGAGACCGCTATGACGCTCGCGAAGAGAGCCTGGTCTATGAGGCCCGCCGAGAGGCCGAACGTGAGTATGGCCAGCTCTAGGCTTCCCCTGCCGCCCATTCCGATACCTATCGTTATCGAGTCCCTCCAGTTCAGACCAAAGAGCCTCGCACCGAGACCGCAGCCGATGAGCTTGCCCGCCACGGCCGCTACGTATAGCGCACCTATGAGGGCGGGGCTTATGTCGGCAAGGGGAGGGTTGAACATCAGCCCGACGTAGATGAAGAACAGGGGTATGAAGAACTCGGTGAGAACGACCTGGAGGTCGCTGATGAGTTCGTTAAGCTTTATTCTGGTAACGACCAGTGGATCCTTCCTCTCACGGAGGCGGCTTATGGTAAGGCCTGCGAGGTAGGCGCCTATTATCTCGTTGAGGCCCGCCCACTGGGCTATTATGGCCAGGGTGAAGGTCAGGATGAGCGTGAAGGTGAAGAAAACGTTGAGGTTTCTGACGATGGAGTTGAACCACCTGGCCCTTTTGAAGACGTATTCGGATACCAGAAGCGTCGCGGCTATGAATGCGAATATCTTAACTGTCAATATTCCGAGAGAAGCCGCGTCAAGCCCCCCTCCCGCCATGGCGGTGATGATGCCTATCAGGTAAACCGCCATTATGTCGTCGGCAAATGCAGCCCCCATCAATATCGAGGAGACCTCCCTGCTCACGCGCTCCTTCACGAGCACGCCGCTGGTAACTTCTATTGCGGTGTTTCCGAGGGTTATTCCGATGAATATCGCGGCAGTCGTTCCTTTCCCCGCCAGCTGGACGGTGAGGAAACCCAGAGCGAAGGAAAATGCCACTCCAAGGGCTGCAACCACAATCGCCTTTTTGGTGTTGTGGGCTATGGCGGAGAAGTTGCTTGTGAGCCCCATGTAGAGCATCATCATTATAAGCCCAAACTCCGCAAGAACCCCAAGCTCCTCTGTCGGTTTTATCAGCCCGAGGACGAACGGCCCCAAAAGAATTCCAGTGAGGACGTGGGCAATGATAGGGTGTATTTCAACTCTCTCGAAGAGCCACTCTATGCTCTTTCCGGTAACAAGAAGAATGGCCAGCGCCGCCAGGAATTCCACGTCAGTCCCCCCTCGCCAGCAGGGCCGCGATAATCCAGAGCGCCATGAGTACTATCGCCAGTACCGTTGCGAGTCCGGCGGCCCCTCTGCTCGTTCCGAATATTATCGGGATGGGGCCTATCATTATGACCCCGCCGCCCTCTACGTCTGCCTCTCCACCTAGGGCAGAAACAAGGGTCCCAATGAAGACTAACAGGAAGCCGAGGAATATGAGGGTCATCCCGCTAATTATCAGCGTTTTCCCGTCCATACGATAGGGGCTTCTCCTTCACCTTTTAAAACTTAGCCCCGGACCCAAAGGATTAAAACAGCCCATGGGGATTTTTTAACATGCTTGTGCTCGTTGACCTCGACGACACGCTCTGCAACACCTGGGAGGCCGCTAAGTACAGCGTTCTTCGCCTGATACCCCACCTGATCAGGCGGAGGAAGTTTCGGGCGTTCTTCTACATCCTCACGGCCCGCTACAGGGAGCTGGAGCAGTCAAAAGAACTCCACACCCTAGACCTCGATAAGCTCATCGAGAAGGTGATGAGCAAGGTCTACGCCAAAATCAGCCAGGAAGAGCTGGACGATATAACGGAACTGGTCGATAGGGTGTTCTTTTCCAATCTCAAGCTTTTCCCTGACGCCGTTCCTTTCCTGAAGGGTCTCAAAGATATGAGGGCGAGGATCGTTCTCATTACCGACTCCTCCACCAAGTGGCAGAGAAAGAAGCTGGAGTACCTCGGGATAAAGGATTACTTCGACGCGCTGATAATAAGCGGTGAAACCGGCTACAGCAAGCTTGAACCCCACAACTTCAGGCTTGCGCGCCGGCTCTTTCCCGATGAGGACGAGGTCTATGTGGTGGGCGACAGGGACGACACAGACATGCGCGGGGGAAAGGAGATAGGGGCGACCACGATACTGGTTCAGAGGGGATACTTCCGCGGAAGGCTCGCCAAGCACGCTGATTACGTGGTCGAAGACCTCATCGAGGCCCTGGAGGTGATAAAGCGTGAGCATGAAAAGCGAGCTGAAGCGTAAGTCCCTCCACATGACGGGCCTGCTAGTTCCCCTCTTATACTACCTCTTCGGCAGGGAGATTACTCTCACGCTCATAGGTCTTTCGTTCTTCATCTTCGTCATCCTCGAGCCTTTCAGGGTGATAGAGGACTTGAGGGACGACATAAAGCGGAGGCTCAGGATATACGTCGATGAGGACGTCATCGGCAGGGTGGAGATTCTGGAGAGGTACATGGACGAGATAACCCGCCCCCACGAGCGCTACCGCGTCGCGGCCCACATTTACTTCACCGCCGCCTCTTTCACGGTGGTGTACTTCTTTTCTGAGGAGATAGCGGTTGGTGCAATTACCGTCGCGACCGTTGGCGACGCCCTCGCGGCAATAATCGGAAAGTCTTTTGGGAGGCACCGCTTTAAGAACGGCAAAAGCCTTGAGGGAAGCCTTGCCTACTTTATCTCCGGCCTTTTGATTCTGTGGCCCCTCGTGGGACTCCCCATAGCAGTCATTGGGTCACTTGCGGGCATGCTGGCCGAGTTCTATAACCTTCCGCCCGACGACAACTTCTCCAACCAGCTGGCCGTGGCGACTGCCATTTACCTGGCGGGACTGCTCATCTGGGGGATATAATTCGGAAAAGTGGAAGAAACGGGCGGTCACTCTCTCCCTACGTCTTTTCTTACCCTGAAATCTATTGGCTCCTCCCTGCGCCAGAACCTGCAGAATGAACAGACCTCCCCGCTCGACGGCATGCCGCAGACTTCGCACTCCCTCAGTTCGGCCTCCTGCAGTTCGGCCTCAAAGAGGTGCTTCTTCCGGAGGTATCCCTTGACGAAGTTGATTTTTGTCCCCGGCCTCTTCTCCTCCATCTCATTGAGTATCCCCTTGTACTCAATCGTCGTCGCGCCGACCGCGTGGGGGCACTCGTCCATGATGTACTCTATGCCGTTTGCCAGGGCGTATGCGACTACTTCCCTCTCCGTGACCTCGTAGAGCGGCTTTATCTTCTTCACTAGCTTTCCGTTGAACTGGGAAGGGGTTATCGGCCCCTGCTTGGCCAGATACTGCGTGTTCCAGTTCATGAGGTTGGCGAAGATGAAGCTCACCTCGTCGTCGAGGTTGTGGCCTGTGGCGACGGCGTCGAAGCCGTTGTCGTAGGCGAACTTGTTGAAGATGTAGCGCTTCGTCAGGCCGCAGTAGGAGCACGTCGGCCTCCTCGTCCTCACCTCGCCGATGCCCTTTCCGAGAAGCTCTTTGACGCGGACTATGTGGAGCGGAACCCCTAAGGCCTCGCACTGCTTCCTGGCGTACTCCTCGCTCTTCTCCGAGTACTCACCTATTCCCAGATTGATGTGGAGGCACTCGATCTCGTAGCCGAGCTTTTTGAGGACGTGGGCTGTGACGGCAGAGTCCTTTCCACCGCTCACAACGACCAGAATCCTCTCGCCTGGCTTTATCAGCTTGTAACGCTCTATCGTCCTCCGGACTTTTTTCTCGAAGTACTCCGTGAAGTGCTCAGGGCAGAGGTACGTCCGGGGATAGTGGAGCTTGATAAACGCCGGTTTCTCGCAGAACTTGCACCTCATGGGCATTTCTCTCACCTCTACAGCCCTTGCTTGCGCAAGCGCTGGCGGAAAT